>Ga0206823_1038_pt2 | contig 37035 bp, 42 predicted proteins | sample Alteio_BWOrgCont_81_FD_152868 | JGI IMG/M metagenome (GOLD analysis project Ga0206823, IMG submission 152868) | Enriched cells from forest soil in Barre Woods Harvard Forest LTER site, Petersham, Massachusetts, United States -... | ecosystem: Environmental > Terrestrial > Soil > Temperate forest >...
GGACATAAAAAAATCAAGATCGAGCTTAAATATTTCGAAGGCAAGCCGGCGATAAAGACAATAAATAAGGTTTCGCGGCCCGGCCGCCGGATTTATTCCGAAATCGGCAAGCTGAAAAGCTTCTATAACGGCCTTGGCGTTTCCGTGCTTTCCACTTCGAAAGGCGTGATGACCGACAGGGATGCGAAAACCGCCAATGTTGGCGGGGAAGTATTGTGTAGTGTATTTTAAGTGAGGTGTTAGGTTCTAGGTTCTAGGTGCTAGGGAAGAAATTCTTACTAGCACCTAGAACCTAGCACCTAGCACCTAATAATTAGGTAAGAAAAATGTCTAGAATAGGAAAACTACCCATTGAAGTGACGTCCGGTGTTAAGGTTGATATCAAAGGCCAAGATATCACCGTTACCGGGCCGAAAGGCACTCTGAAAAACAGTTTGCCGAAAGAGGTGCAAGTCACCATGGAGCAAAATAGGATAACCGTGAAGCCGGGCAATGATAACCAGCGCGCCCGTGCCATGTGGGGCCTATCGCGCACTTTGGTCAGCAACATGGTTGCCGGAGTTTCGACAGGATTCACCGAGAATCTGGAAATCGAAGGCGTAGGCTTCCGCGCGGCGGCGCAAGGCAAAATCCTGAAGCTGAATCTCGGTTTCAGCCATGAAGTGAATTATGCGATTCCGGAAGGAATCACCATTAAAACGGAAAAGCCGACCCTGATCAATATCACCGGCGCCAATAAACAGCTGGTCGGCCAGGTGGCCGCCGAAATCCGCGGCATGAAACGCCCGGAACCATATAAAGGCAAAGGCATCAGATATGCCGGCGAGAAAATAAGGCGGAAAGAAGGGAAGAAAAAGTAGGTAGTTAATGAGTTTAGTGAGTTGATGAGTATTTGAGTTGAAAAACTCATTAACTCAAATACTCAGATACTCACCAACTTAGATACTAAAAACAGAGGTAAATTATGAGAGCAGCAGAAAGTTTATTTGAAAGGCGCAAGCGCCGGGTGCGGTATGGAATCGCGAAGAATAATAAAGGTGGCAGAGTGCGCCTTTCCATATTCCGTTCGAGCAAGCATATCTATGCGCAATTGATCGACGATAAAAACGGCAGAACGATTGCCCATGCTTCCTCGCTGGAAAAAGAAGTGGCGGGCGCCGGTAAAAACGGCTGCAATGTCGAGGCGGCGAAGAAGGTTGGCCAACTCATTGCCAAGCGCGCGGTGGAAGCGAAAGTTGCCGAAGCGGTGTTTGACCGTGGCGGCTATCTTTACCACGGCCGGGTAATGGCCTTGGCGGAAAGCGCTAGAGAGAATGGATTGAAACTTTAATCGTAATTCGTAATTCGATAATTCGTGATTCGAATTACCAATTACGAATTACCAATAACGAGGATAAAAATGGCACGTAACAACAAAGAAAATAAAAAGCCGGAAGGCGAACAGCAGGAGAGGGGAGAACTGGTCGATAAGCTGGTTGCCATTAACCGCGTCACCAAAGTGGTGAAAGGCGGGCGCCGGTTCGGGTTTGCCGCGCTGGTGATTGTCGGCGACGGTAAGGGCCGCGTTGGTTACGGCTCGGGCAAAGCGAAAGAAGTCATGGAATCCAAGCAGAAAGCCACACAGGATGCGAAAAAATCCCTGGTGCGCATACCACTCCGTGAAGGGCGGACTCTGCATCATGATGTGAAAGGACGTTTTGGTTCGGGAAGGGTAATTCTCCGCGCCGCGCCTCCGGGAACCGGAATCATTGCCGGCGGCCCGATGCGCGCAGTGTTTGAAACCCTCGGGATTCAGGATATCGTTGCTAAATCAGTCGGTTCAAGCAATCCATATAACATGGTGCGCGCGACTTTCGATGCGCTCGAAAAATTACAGTCCCCGAAAGATACCGCGGCACGCCGCGGCAAGAAAATCGGCGAAATAATCGGCAATCGCGAATCCGGCCGTAAATCTAAAGAACAAGCCGCATAAGGAATAAGTTTATGTCCAGCGAAAAAGTAAAAGCAAAACCGGCCGTAAAATCTGGCGCTACCGTAAAGGTTCGCCAAACCGCTTCCGTTGCCGGTCGTTACAAGGATCAAAAAGCCACGCTAATCGGCCTGCGCCTAAATAAAATCGGCCGGGTTTCGGTTCTCGAAGATACCCCGGCAGTGCGCGGGATGATTAATAAGGTGAAACATTTGGTAGTGGTAGAATAGTCCCAAGTCCCAAGTTTCAGGTCCCAAGTTTTGGGACTTGCAACTTGGGACTTGGGACTTTTAATTTGAGAGAAGAATATGACAACAACATTAAACACCCTAAAAGACAATAAAGGCGCGCGGCACCGGGCGAAGCTGCTGGGGCGCGGCATTGGTTCGGGTAAAGGTAAAACTTCCGGTCGCGGCGGTAAAGGCCAGACGGCTCGTACCGGTGTGGCCATCAATGGTTTCGAAGGCGGGCAGACACCGATTCATCGCCGCTTACCGAAACGCGGGTTTACCAATAATCTGCGCAAGGAAATCATCGTCGTTAATACCGGCACTATTCAGCAATATATCGATTCAGGTAAATTGACCGGGAAAAAGATAACCAATGAGGCGTTGAAAGCGGCCGGAGTTTTGAAAAAACTTGGCGATGGCGTGAAACTGCTTGGCAAGGGCGAGCTAAAGGCCGCTCTCACTATCGAAGTAGATTTTGCCTCGGAATCGGCGATTGCTTTGGTGAAAAAGGCCGGGGGCGAAGTTGTCGTTCTTTCCAAGAATGCCAAAGCGGAAGCGAAACCGGGTAAGAAAAGCAAAGCTGAAAAGCTAAAATAATAAGTATATGAGTTATTGAGTTGTTGAGTATTTGAGTTTAAGAATTTCTTACATATACTCATCAACTCATATACTCATCAACTCATCAACTCTAAAAAAACAATGTCCTCAACCTCGGAAAAGCTGGCAGCGAATGTGAACCTTGGGGTATTTGCTAAGGCTACCGAGCTGAAGAAACGGTTATGGTTCACCTTCCTGGCCCTGGTGGTTTACCGCATCGGCGCGCATATTCCACTGCCGGGGGTTGATTCCCGCATCCTAGCTGAAATACTAAACCGTAACACCGGCGGCATACTTGATTATTTCAATATGTTTTCCGGCGGCTCCTTCAAGCGCATGACGATTTTCGCGCTTTCCATCATGCCGTATATCACTTCCTCAATCATCATGCAGTTGCTTACAGTGATTGTGCCGACGCTTGGCGCTCTTAAAAAAGAAGGCGAGGCGGGACGCCGCAAAATCAATCAATATACCCGTTACGGCACTGTTCTCTTGGCAACATTCCAAGGTTTCGGAATCGCGATGTTTTTGGAAAGCATGCATGGCGCGGGTGGCCTGGCGGTAATCGATCCTGGTCTTTTCTTCCGCATTACCACCGTAATTACGCTGGTAACCGCCACATTATTCCTGATGTGGCTCGGCGAGCAGATTACCGCGCGCGGAGTCGGCAACGGCATATCACTGATTATATTCGTCGGCATCGTCGCCGCACTGCCGACGGCGATTGCCGGGGTGTTCGAGCTGGGCCGCAAGGGCGCATTATCGCCGCTTGCGATTATCGCGATATTGCTGATGGCGATGGGACTCACTGCTTTTATCGTCTTCATGGAAAGAGCGCAGCGGCGCATTATCGTGCAATATCCGAAACGCCAGGTCGGCAATAAAATGTTCGGCGGCGAGGCTTCGCACCTGCCATTGAAGCTGAACACCGCTAACGTAATTCCACCGATTTTCGCTGGTTCGCTATTGTCATTCCCCGCCTTCATCAGCGGATTCGCCGCCGGCAACGGCCCGGGCTGGGTGCAGGATATTTCGATTTATCTGGGTCACGGCAAGCCGCTTTACCTGCTGCTTTATGTGGTGCTGATTGTATTTTTCTGTTTCTTCTATACCAAGCACGTGTTTAACCCGGTGGAAACTGCGGATAATTTAAAGAAATATGGCGGGTTCATTCCCGGCATCCGTCCGGGAAAAAATACTGCTGATTACCTGGATTATGTGCTAACCAGGCTAACGGTAATCGGCGCGGCTTATCTCTCACTTATTTGCGCTTTTCCGGAGCTTTTAATCGCGCAATATGCAGTGCCGTTTTATCTCGGCGGCACCAGCCTACTAATCGTGGTGAATGTGACGCTCGATACCGTTGCGCAAATTCAATCGCACCTTCTCGCCCATCAATATGAGGGTTTGATTAAGAAAGCGAAATTAAAGAAAGGGCGTAGGTAAACCATGAATATCATCCTGCTTGGGGCTCCCGGTGCGGGAAAAGGCACGCAGGCCCAGATATTAAAGGAAACCTTGAATATTCCGAAACTCTCCACCGGAGATATGCTGCGCGAAGCCGTGGCCAAAGGCACCGAAATCGGGAAAAAAGCCGATAAAATAATGAAAGCCGGGCAGCTGGTGCCAGATGACGTAATCGTCTCAATGGTGCGCGCGCGCATCGCGGAGCCCGATTGCCTGGGCGGTTTTATCCTGGACGGGTTCCCGCGCACGCTCACCCAGGCGCAGTTTTTAGATGGCCCTGGAACAGCACAGAAAATCGATAAAGTGATTGAAATTAAGGTCGATGACAAAGCATTGATTGCAAGAATTGCCGGCCGGTTCACCTGCGCGAAATGCGGCGCCGGATATAATAAGGAAACTAAGCCGACGGCGGCCTCCGGCATATGCGATAATTGCGGCTCCACAGAATTCGTCTTCCGCGCCGATGATAAAGCCGAAACCGTAGCCGCCCGTCTCAAAGCCTATAACGACCAAACCGCCCCGCTCCTGCCCTATTACCGCGAAAAAGGCATATTATTTTCCGTGGACGGCATGGCGGATATCGACCAGGTGACGGGAGCGATTAAGAAGATAGTCAGCTAGCTGCATTTATCTGATTAAGTGCTCACAGGTTCGTCATCCCCGCTTTAAGCGGGGATCGCTTTGTCCGGCATATCGTGATGTGGATAGGAGTGATCCCTGCTCTAAGGGGTACTTTGTTGGCACTTAAATAGAAAATGCTCTAATTAGAAGAATTACCTGGCTTGTCCCCTATTCTGTCCCGGGATGTCCCGGCCAAAACCCAGCACCTTATCTAAAAGCCAATCCCCCTTTACGTGAACCGTGCCACGACAGTGTTCCAATATCCGCTTATCTGTACATCCCGCATCTTCAAAGGCATCGGCTAGGATCGGCATGTCTCCGAATGATTTATCGTTATATATTCCGTGGGCGATTTTGCTAATCGCTCCATCATTCCAGCTTAGCCAATCGCGGGATAAAGGCACTTTGGAGTCAAAATCAGGTTCATTGCCAAAGAGGCAGCGTAGGATATTGGACTGGAAAATTTCTTCACGGCTGGTATCCCATTTAACAGAGCTAAGGCGGATATGGTGCAAGATTTTATTAGTGTATGTGAGCAAAGATTGCTCGTCTATTAACACTATGATCATTGTTTGAAATGCTGCCTGTTCCGCTTGTATAGGAAACGCAAAATCATCGTTTTCTCTAAGAAATGCTATTATTCGTCGCGACTCTTTGTGACGATAATTATTAACTTCTTCGTAACTAACTTTACCATCAGCATAACTTTCAGCGAGTGTTAGTGAATTTCGAGCGGGTTCTGATAAAAGAGAGAGGTAAGGCTGGCAGCAGGCCACTCCAAAAAGCATTAGTTTTCTTCTGCCGGCTTTAATGCCCAAATACTGAAGCATCTGTATTGGATTGCTGGATTCTTGCCAATTTTCTAAGCTCATAATTTTTGCAGGTATAAACTACATTTAATAGTGAATATATGAAATTTCCCTGTTGACTTCGCCGGTTTTTACATTATATTTACGCCTCCTTTAAGGACAGGCCAGGAATTTCTAACAATTAGGAGCATCTCAAGTGGCACGTATAGCCGGCGTTAACATACCAACTGCAAAGCGCGTTGAAGTGGCTTTGACTTACATTCACGGAATCGGGCCTGCTACGGCAAAGAGAATCTGTAAATTAGTCGGCCTGCCCGCCGCCAAGCGCGTTAATCAATTAAATGACAGCGAAGTCATCAAAATCCGCGAATTAATCGATAAGGAATATTCGGTTGAGGGCGATTTGCGCCGTGAAGTGGCGATGAATATCAAGCGCATGATGGACCTTGGGACTTACCGCGGCCTGCGCCATCGCAAGCGCCTGCCGGTAAGGGGTCAGCGCACTCACACCAATGCGCGGACGCGGAAAGGCAAATCCAAGCCGATTGCCGGTAAGAAACAGGTGACTAAGTAGTCGAAATTGGAAATTAGAATCTGGAAACTGGAAATTAAGATATATGGCAGAAGCACAAGTAAAGAAAGAAACCAAAGCGGCGGCACCGGCGGCGGCTGTTGCCAAGGCTGGCGGCAAGGCGGCGGGCGTAAAGCGTAAAGCGCGCAAGAACATTACCTCCGCGGTGGTGCATATTAATGCGACTTTCAATAACACCATCATCAATATTTCCGATGCGCAAGGCAACACTATCGCCTGGTCGTCGGCTGGAATGCAAGGCTTCAAAGGCTCGCGCAAAAGCACGCCTTACGCGGCGCAGGTTGCCGCAGAGCATGCTGGCCGCGGGGCGCAGGAGCATGGCGTAAAAATTGTGGAAATCGAGGTGAAAGGCCCGGGAGCGGGGCGCGAATCTGCTTTGCGCGCTTTCCAGGCAATCGGCCTCACCGTCACCACCATTCGCGACGTAACCCCAATTCCGCATAATGGCTGCCGCCCGCCGAAGAGAAGAAGAGTTTAAGAACGTTGCCCGTTAGGTAATGGATAACGAACAACGGTCAACGAATAACGAACAACGGAGAAAATTGTGATATACAAAAACTGGCAAGATCTAATCAAACCATCCAAGCTCGATATACAAAACAGCAAGGATGAAAGGAAAGCGCAAATTATTGTTGAGCCGTTAGAACGCGGTTTTGGGATTACTCTCGGCAATGCGCTGCGCCGGGTGCTGCTCTCTTCATTGCAGGGCGCTGCCGTAACTTCGATTAAAATTGATGGGGTTCTGCATGAATTCTCCTCGATTCCCGGGGTGCGCGAGGATGTAACCGATATCGTGCTGAATGTTAAAGCCTTGAATATCAAGATGCACAGCCCGGAAAAGAAGCGCGTGCGTCTGCAGGCTACCGGCCCGGGCGTTATTACCGCAGGGCAGATTGAAAGCGATGCCGATGTTGAAATCGTCGATAAGGACCAGGTAATTTGCACCCTCGATAAGGGCGCGAAAATCAATATGGAAATGACGGTTGAAACCGGCAAGGGCTATGTTCCGGCCTCAATGAACCGTCCGGACGAAGCGCCGATTGGCCTCATCCCGATTGATGCATTATATTCGCCGGTGCGTAAAGTAACTTACCGCGTTGAAAACAGCCGCGTCGGCCAGGTTACCGACTATGATAAACTGATTCTCTCCATCGAGACCGACGGCACCGCAACTCCGGAAAATGCCGTGGCTTTCGCCGCGCGCATCATTCAGGATCAATTGCAGCTGTTCATAAATTTCGTCGAAGTCGAGGAAAAGAAAGAAGCTTCGGCTGAGGAACTGAAATTTGACCGCAATTTATTAAAGAAAGTCGATGAGCTCGAGCTCTCGGTGCGCTCAGCTAATTGCCTGAAGAATGACAATATCGTTTATATCGGTGATTTGGTGCGCAAAACCGAAGCGGAAATGCTGCGCACCCCGAATTTCGGGCGCAAATCATTAAACGAAATCAAGGAAGTCCTCTCCGGCATGAACCTGCGCTTCGGCATGGACATCCCAGAATGGCCGCCGGAAAATATCGAAGAACTGGCTAAGAAATACGAAGATCCATATTAAGTTATTGAGTATTTGAGTTGATGAGTTAATGAGTTTTCTAACTCAAATACTTAGATACTCATTAACTCATTAACTTGAATAATTTACAGGTAAATTTATGCGTCACGGAATAAGTGGAAGAAAATTAAACCGCACATCGAGCCACAGGAAAGCATTATTTGCTAACCTGGCAATATCGCTGATTGCCAATGAGCAAATCAAAACCACTTTGCCGAAAGCGAAGGATTTGCGCCCTTATGTCGAAAAACTGGTGACTTTGGGGAAAAAGGGTGGTCTGCATGCGCGCCGTCAGGTGCTTTCGGTTATCAAGGATAATCAACTCGCGGAAAAACTGTTCGGCGCATTGGCTGAGCGTTACAAAGGCCGCTCAGGCGGCTATACCCGCATCATGAAAGCCGGTTACCGCCATGGCGATAACGCCCCGATGGCCGTAATCGAATTCGTAGACCGCGATGTGGAAGCTAAAGGCAAAAAGGACCGCGAAAGAGTTGCCGCCGAAGCAATTGATGCACCGGTAGTATAAGGTTACTTCTTAAATCTTATCCTTTTCAGCTGCGAGCAGCAAAATCGCTGCGCTTAAAAATCCCGCGCCGAGCCACCAAAATTGCCAAACGCCGAAGCCGGTCATACCTATAGTAAAGTAATCCATTACTAGAGCGGCAAGGGCGGCTTTTACCGGAATAGGGAAGGCGCTTTTTCTGATGGCGGAAAACAGCCCGGAGAAAATCGCCGCCAGCAGTAGTGGCCCGGCTATACCTAGTTCCAGCCATAGCTGAATAATTTGATTATGCGTGTGCAGTGGCAGATATTTCCAGTAATCCTGCGCACGGCCAATGATGAAATCATTGCCGCCGGGAATGAATGGCGAAGAATCAAAACCCCAGCCGAGCAGCGGTTTTTCCATGATTTTCCCAATTGAGAACTGCCAGATATATAAACGGTGCAGTGACGATAGCGGCAGCAGATGCATCTCGCCGATGGCGGCGGGATTAGTGAATAAATGGATTACCGGGAAGATAACTATTGTGAATGTTATGACGCCAATCAGCGGTAGATCGAATTTTCTCCTGCCATAGCGGCTAACGAAAATAAATGTCAATGAGCCGATAATAAACCCCATTATAGCAGATAGGCTGACGAGGCGGGAAAGCACGATAAGGGTGAGAATTCCGAGTATTAGTAATTTCCCTCTGCGCCCTGCCAGATAAGCTGCCACCGCCCAAAACATCAGGCTGATATAACAGGCGCCGCGCGTCATTTTCGAGATTTTCGGGATGTAATCCTTATTGCCGAGGATATAGGCTTCGATAGTACGAATTATTAATCCATCGGTGATATATTCGAAGAAAGCGAGGCTGAGAGCTATGATGAAACTATAAGTCACCCATCTGCCAAATGCCCGTTTTTTCTCCGGCGCGATATTCTGGTTCGAAAAAACCAGCAGGAATCCGGCGAAAATAACCAAAAGTGCTACCCGTATCCAAACCGAAAACGCCGCCTTTTCATTCAATGTCCACTGCAAGCTGAAAGCCGCCCATAGCAGCAGGAGAATAAAGGCCACGCTGATGATTTTATTACCCTGAGCCAATAATATTTTGAGGTTCAAATAAGGCGTGCTGAGAAGAGAGATAAAAGAAGCCCCCGCGCAAATAAACGCCAGTGCCAACCCGCCGAAAACCGCAATCGGCAGCGAAGCGCAGGCGAGAATGGCGATAACGTAAAACTGAAAATTTTGGATTTTTTTATCCATGATTATTGCATGAGCAAACGTTCAACGAATTCCTCCAGCTCCGGCTGACGCTTTTTCTTCAAGCGCTCAGCTTTCAGAATGGCGAAAACTTTTTCTATGCTTTCCTCCAGGTTTTCATTAACCAAAATATAGTCATATTCATCCCAATGGCCGATTTCAACGCTGGCTTTGCGCATGCGCTCCAACACCACTTCCTCGGCGTCTTGCGCGCGGGTGCGCAGGCGGTTTTCCAGCTCCTTCATCGAAGGAGGGAGGATAAAAATGCTGACTAAATCCTCGCGTGAATGTTTGGCAAGCTGCATGGTGCCCTGCCAGTCGATATCGAATAATACATCGTTGCCGCGATCCAATGCCTCTTTAACTCCGGCGACGGGAGTGCCGTAATAATTTCCGAATACCTCGGCATATTCGAGAAATTCATGGTTTTTTACCATGGCGAAGAATTTTTCCTTATCGACAAAATCATAATGTAGGCCCTGCACTTCATTCGAACGCTTGGGCCGTGTGGTGACGGAAATGGAAAGGCCAATATGCTTATCGCGCTCAAGGAGTGCGCGCGAAATGGTGGTTTTCCCAGCGCCCGACGGCGAAGAAAGAATAAACATGAAACCCCGGCGCTGCATAAACTTATGCCTTTATCTATATAATTTGCGAAAATTGCATAATTGATTACTATTGGCAAGCATAATGAAAAATCCGAAAAACATCCTGATTACTGGGGCCGGCGGCGGACTTGGCTCGGCGCTCTCCTTGGCTTATGCGGGCCAGGGAATCAGCCTGTTTTTAACCGGCCGCAACGAGGATAGGCTCGCTGATATTTCCGCTGCCTGCCGGTTAAAAGGCGCGCATGTCGAGATGGCCTGCATCGATGTGGAAGATGCCGGGGCGATGGAAAATTTCATGCGGGAAGCGGATAAAGGCAAGCCGCTAGATTTGGTAATCGCCAATGCCGGGATTTCCGAAACGTTGGCTTCGGGGGAAGCAAATGAGGTAACAAAAGTTTTTTCAACAAATCTTTACGGCGTATTAAATACTATCCACCCGGCAATTCCTTTGATGGCAAAACGCCGCAAAGGCCAGATTGCCATAATAAGCTCGCTGGCCTCTTTCAGAGGGCTACCAAGCGCCCCGGCTTATTCGGCGAGCAAAGCTGCGGTGAGATTTTACGGTGAGGCATTACGCGGAGTAGTGAAAGCTGATGGAATCGGTGTCAGCGTCATCTGCCCGGGATTCATTAAAACGCCGATGACCGATATAAATAAATTCCCCATGCCAATGCTGATGAATGCGGAAAAAGCCGCCCGGACAATTAAGCGCCGCCTGGAAGCAAACCCCGCGCGCATTGCCTTCCCTTGGCCGCTCTACTTCCTGATGAATTTCACAGGGTTTCTGCCTCCTGCCCTTACCGACAAGTTATTTTCGGTTTTGCCGAAGAAGGGAAACTAAAAAATTAAAGCCTCTTCCTATTCGGCTCTAAAACCAGTTCCTCCACCGGAATTCCGTTCAGCAGATGACTCTCAATTATTTTATCGACATCCTCTTTCGTCCGGTAATGATACCAGATGCCTTCCGGATATATCACCATCACCGGCCCGAGTTCGCAGCGGTCCAGGCAGCCGGCGCTATTGATGCGAATTTTCTTTAAGCGCAATTGCTTGCATTTATCCTTCATATAATCGCGTAATTCCACCGCGCCTTTTTCGGCGCAGCAGCCTCTGGCATCGCCGGGCTCGCGGATATTCTGGCAGCAAAATACGTGTTTATCGAAATAGAGTGGGGATTTATTTTCCATTACCGCGCTTTACTTCCCGAATAAAAAACAATGGCCGCTTTTTCACTTCGGTGAATACCCGGCCGATATATTCGCCGATGATGCCGAGGAAAATAAACTGGCAGCTTTGCAGGAAAATCAAAAGTACAGCAAGGCTGGACCAGCCGGGCACTGCCACCCCGGCATTCCAGCTCCAGATAACATATCCCAGCATCGCCATGCCAAGAAATACTAATATTATCCCCATATAAAATGTCAGCCTGAGCGGTTTTACCGAAAATCCGCTAATGGCGTCCAAGGCCAGATGCAGCAGTTTGCGGAAATTATATTTGCTCTTTCCGGCAAATCTTTCATCGCGATCATAGAGAATGGAAACCTGGCGAAAGCCGGTCCAGGCTATCATGCCGCGAGTAAAACGCGGATTTTCCGGCATAGCAAGGAAAGCTTCCACCACTTTGCGCTGCATCAACCGGAAATCGCCGGTATCGAAGGGGATTTTCACCTCGGTCAGCGTCCCAAGCAGCCGGTAAAAAATGCGCGCGGCGAAAAGCTTCAAAAAACTCTCGCCCTTCCGGGTTTTCCTAACGGCATATACAACATCCGCGCCTTCATTCATCATCTTCATCATGGGAGAAAGCAGTTCCGGTGGGTCCTGCAAATCGGCGTCTATAATCAGCACCTTTTCCCCCAAAGCCGTGGAAAGCCCGGCAGTCAAGGCTATTTCATGCCCGAAATTGCGCGAAAGATCCACGGCCACGATATGATTATCGCCCTCCGCTAATCGCGTAATGGCATACCAGCTATTATCCTCGGACCCATCATTGACAAAAACCAGCTCATAATCATCTCCGAATTCCTTGCAGGCAGCGGAAAGGCGCTTATATATCTCCGGAATATTCGGCTCTTCATTATAACAGGGGATAATGACTGAGAGATTTTTCATAATAGTTTTATTTATCAGGTAATTATATTGGAAAAAAGCCGGAACATTAAAATAATTTCCTTTTAACGCGAATTTTAGGTATTAGAAGTATGCAAACATATTTGGAATACAAATGCCACCTAAAAAAAATCACGAACGCACTATAGAATCGCTGCGGGACAAAATCGATTCCATAGATGATAACCTTATTCTGCTGCTGGCGGAACGGGCGGCTTATGTTAAGGAAGTCGGCATAATCAAGGCGAAGGAATTTAAAGATCAGAGCATCATCCGGCCGGGCCGCGAGGCCACCATGCTCCGGAAAATCGTCAATAAAGCCAAGGGCGTTTTCCCTGAGGAAGGGATTGCGATGATTTGGCGGCTGATTATTTCGGCCTCCACCACTTTGGAGGAAAAAATCGCGCTTTCGGTTTATTCGCCGGAGAAGGATTTGAAAAGCGGTGAATATATCGGGATGGTGCGGGAATATTTCGGCTCGTTCATTCCCTTGAAAAGCCGCCGCCGCATCAAGGAAATCCTGGAGGATGTGAAAGCGAGCAAGGAAATCATCGGCGCGATTCCGTTTTTCAACCGCCGCTTCGGCGAAAAATGGTTCGCTGATTTATTCGAGAATGAAGGCCGCTATGCCTTCGCAATCCTGCCATTTATAAATTTCGACCCGAAAAAACCATTGCTGCTTATCGGCAAGGTTTTGCCGGAAGCCACCGGCTCGGATATTTCGCTTTTTGCCATTGCCGATAATAAATTCAGCAATTCCGCGCTCTCCAAGCTGCTTGCCGAAGCGGGTTTCAGCGCGCAGAATTGCCGCACTCACGCTTCCTCCAAAGCCATCAAAAAAGGCTTCAATTTAATCGAGATTTTTGATTTCATTCGAGGAGATGATGAACGAATTGTGAAATTGAAAGCCATCCTCCAGAAAAAAGGCGGCGGGCGGCTTTATTATGTCGGCTCTTATGCCACGCCGTTAAATAATCTGGGCAGCCGATGAAGAAGAATTCCGGGCCGCGGCCAAACCCCGGCATCATGCAGATTACCCCTTATAAACAGGGCGCATGGAAGCTGAAAGGCAAACAGAAAATCATCAAACTTTCATCGAATGAAACGCCGCTGGGCCCCAGCCCGAAGGCAGTGCAGGCTTATTTGCAAGAAGTGAAAACCTTAAGCCATTATAATGACGGCACATCGGCGGAGCTCCGCCAAACTATTGCGAAAATACGCGGACTGGAGCCCGAGAAAATCGTCTGCGGCGCCGGTTCCGATGAATTGATTGCGCTTATCATCCAGGCCTATGCTGGCCTTGGCGATGAAGTATTATATTCCGAGCATGGGTTTTTAATGTATCCGATTTCGGCATTGAAAGTTGGGGCGGTGCCGGTTACTGCCAAGGAAAAAAACCTCCGTGCCGATCCGGCAGCCATCTTAAATTCCGTTACCAAAAAAACGAAAATAATATTCCTCGCCAATCCTAATAACCCCACCGGAAGTTATTTAACGGCAGCGGAATTGCGGAATCTGCGCAAGAAATTGCCCGCCGAGATTCTCTTGGTAATCGATGCCGCTTATGCCGAATATGCCGATGCAAAAGATTATGGCGATGGTTTGGAGCTGGCCGAAACAACCAATAATACAATCGTGCTGAATACTTTCTCGAAAATTTACGGGCTGGCGGCTTTGCGCCTCGGCTGGTCATATTCATGCCCGGAAATTGCCGATGTGCTGAACCGCGTGCGCGGCCCTTTCAACGTTTCCGCCCCGGCGCAGGCAGCGGGTGCGGCGGCGATAGCGGATGTGAAATTCACGGCAAAAGCCAAAGCGCATAATAAGAAATGGCTGCCATGGCTGGCGGGGAAACTTGCAGGAATCGGAATTAAAACCTACCCAAGCGCCGGAAATTTCCTCCTGGTAGAATTCCCAGGAACCCGAGGCAAAACCGCTACCGCCGCGGATGAATATTTGAAAGAAAACGGGATTATCGTGCGGCGGATGGAGGCTTATTCTTTGCCGAAATGTTTACGCATTACTATCGGAATGGCGGCGGAGAATCAGGCGGTGTTCAAAACTCTCACCAAATTCATGAAGTAAAACTCGGCCCAACCTTGCATGGAAGAATTTTTATCTCCTGCCAAACTTTCTCTTTAACATAAGGCTCTTTCGCAAGCCAATCCTCTAACTTTTCTCGTGAAGGAAAATCAACTATCATCGCCGAACCGCACATATCGCCTTGGTCGTTCAAAATGGCAACTCCGAATAATTGCTCGCCACGCTTGATTGCCTGATTGCTCATAGAGATATGGGCAGGACGTGCTTTCAATCTTCTACTGAGCACCTCTCTATCTTTACTATCATGAGCTATAATTAAAAACTGCATTCTTACCACCTTGAATTTAAAGAAGCCAGGAAAGTCTGGTGCTTTCCCCTCACCCCTGCTTAGGGGGGAGGGCCAGGGAGGGGGGAGGTGAGACACATTCAAGCTTCTCCGTATGCCGCCGAACCCCCTCCCTGGCCCTCCCCCTTGAAGGGGGAGGGGAAAGGCATGGCTTTTCTCTTTGAAAAATTTTGTTAGACGCTAAGAACTGCATTATTCACGGCGAAATCTTATTCAATTCCAGCATATCATCAGTAGTTTTCGGCAGTAATGGCTTGTCGATTAATGGGCTGCTATTAGTATCCGTTGCTGGCGGGGTAGTAGCGGGGGCTGCTGGAGCCGGAGTTGCAGATTTCTCGGAGGCTTCGGGTTTTTTAACCGCTTTTTTCTTCACCGGAGATTTTTTCACGGGTTTTTTTAGAGATTTCTTGGCCACTTTTTTCTTTGTTGGAGATTTTTTCGCCAGCGGTTTTTTCGCCGCTAAATCGGCTGTGCTCACGGTTGGCTGCTGAACGCCAGGTGTTAGCGGTGTAATAGTTTCCACACGCGTTTTTGCCGGCGCATCCGCCTCTGTTTTATCCGGCACTGGGCCTTTGGAAACAGCAAGTGGCGTTTGCGATGGCGGAGCCTTCACCACCGGCTTTGGTTTTAAGGCATTGGCACGCAGCGCCAGCATATCCTGATATTGCTTTTCCTTATTGAGATTGCTGTCATCGCAATAAGATTTATCCTTATTCTCGCCGGCGCAATCCAGCGTTTCATTCACACCATTATTAACCTTCTCCGAAGCATACCCTTCAAACCGCCGATATTGCCCGATAGTGCTATAGCAGCCGGTGAGGAGGAGAATGGATATTAGAAGATAGATGTTAGAAGGTAGAAATTTTCCACCATCCACCATCCACCATCCACCATCCGCCTTAAATATCCGCATAAACCTCAACTTCCGCCGCCGCGCCCGGATGCGTCACCGCGCCTTTCACAGCGGAGCCGACGGTGGCGGCGTATTTCCATAGAGCGCCTTGCCGGTAATTATTTTCTCTGTGTCGCCATTTTTTACGGCGGGTGGCTAGTTCTTTTTCGGATAAATCGACTTGGATTGTGCCTTTTCTGGCGTCTATAGTAATGATATCGCCATTTTGCAACAAGGCAATCGGCCCGCCTTCCGCGGCTTCCGGGCCGACATGGCCGATGCAGAACCCGCGCGTCCCGCCGGAAAACCGGCCATCGGTAATCAGCGCCACTTTTTCGCCTTTGCCCTGGCCGTAAAGCGCCGCTGTCGTCGATAGCATCTCGCGCATTCCCGGGCCGCCTTTCGGGCCTTCATAGCGAATGACAATCACATCGCCTTCCTTATATTTATGCGCCTGCACCGCCGCGAAAGCTTCCTCCTCGGAATCGAAACAACGCGCCGGGCCGCTATGCACAAGCTCCTTCATTCCCGCCACTTTCACAATCGCCCCTTCCGGCGCTAGATTGCCTTTCAGCACCACCACCCCGCCAGTTTTGGAGAATGGATTTGTGGCCGGACGCACGACATCCTGATTTTTTGGGAACTTTAAATCCTTCACATTCTGCGCCAGGGTTTTGCCGGTAACCGTCAAACAATCGCCATGCAGAAACCCGGCATCCAGCAGGGTTTTTATGACTATCTGCACGCCGCCAACCTCGTATAAATCCTTGGCGACATATTTTCCTCCCGGTTTCAAATCGGCTATATAGGGCGTGGCTTTAAAAATTTTGCCGACATCGAACATATCGAATTTTATTCCCGCTTCATGCGCTATGGCCGGAAGATGCAGCGCGCCGTTGGTGGAACCGCCGGTCGCAGCCACCACTGCCGCGGCATTTTCCAGGGATTTCCTGGTGACGATATCGCGCGGGCGGATTTTGTTTTTTAGCAGCTCCATCACCGCAATGCCTGAAGCAAAAGCGAATTCGTCGCGTGATTCATAAGGCGCGGGCGCGCCCGATGAGCCGGGTAATGCGAGGCCGATGGCTTCGGATACGCAGGCCATGGTATTGGCGGTAAACTGCCCGCCGCATGAGCCCGCCGATGGGCAGGCAACTTGCTCCAATTCATGCAATGCCTTAGCACTCATTTTGCCGGAATTATACATGCCGACGCCCTCAAACACATCCACCACCGTTACATCTTTTCCCTGGAATTTGCCCGGCAATATCGAACCGCCATACATGAAAACGCTAGGGACATTTAGGCGCACCATCGCCATCATTAAGCCCGGGAGGGATTTATCGCAGCCCGCTAGGCCGACCAGCGCATCATAACAATGCCCGCGCATCGTCAGTTCCACCGAATCAGCAATCACTTCGCGGGAAACCAGAGAGGATTTCATGCCCTGATGCCCCATGGCGATGCCGTCCGTTACCGTAATGGTGGTAAATTCCCGTGGTGTGCCCCCAGCTTTCTCCACGCCTTTTTTGGCCACTTTCGCTTGGCGGCCAAGCGCGATATTGCATGGTGCCGCCTCATTCCAGGTGGAAACAACGCCGACTAGTGGCTGGTGAATCTGCTTTTCCGTTAGCCCCATCGCATAATAATAAGACCGGTGCGGCGCCCGCGCGGAGCCTTCCGTCACATGACGGCTCGGGAGAATGGATTTTCCGTATTTTTTTAATTTCTCAGCCATTTTCTTACCTAAAACTTTGCCTTAAAAAGATAATATTTGAAATGCGAAAACAATCAAATTCTATTTCATATTATAATTTTTACCGCGCAATTCTGGTGACGGAATATTTTTTAAGACCGGCTGTAATAAAACAGCCGCTTTCAGGCTAAGCACGCAAATAAATATTCCCATTCATTATAGTTTTAGCTGTAAAATATTTCTTCTATCAGTTAAAACCCTCCCATGCTTCCTCTTTACCGCGCCGTAACATTCGTTGCTTCTCCATTAATCGATCTTTATTTGAAAAGACGGAAGAGGAGAGGGCGTGAGGATAATGATAGGTTCCAGGAAAGGCTAGGATTTGCCGGGTTGCCAAGGCCGGAAGGGCGGCTTGCCTGGTTTCATGCCGCAAGCATCGGCGAGGCGGCTTCGATTCTGTCACTCATTAATCTCATCTTAAAAAATTATCCGCAGATTCATATTCTCGTCACCACCGGCACGGTGACTTCGGCGCGATTGTTGCAAGAACGCCTGCCGCCCCGGGCTTTTCATCAGTATGTACCGATTGACCGCGCTAGTGCGGTGCGGCGTTTCCTGAAACATTGGCGGCCGGACATCGCATTCTGGGTCGAATCGGAATTATGGCCGCATCTTATATATGAAACGAAAAAATCCGGCTGCCCGTTAATTCTTCTAAATGGCCGGATTTCCGATTCATCTTTCCGCATGTGGGGTTATTTCGGCTCTTTTGCTAAAAAACTGCTCGGCGCCTTTTCCCTTTGCCTCGCGCAAAGCGAGCGGGATGCTGAACGGCTGACCGAACTTGGCGCCCCAATCGTAAAATATTTAGGTAATCTTAAATATGATTCGGCGGAGCTTGGCGCTAATGCAAAAGAATTTGCCCGTCTGGTTGCAGCCATCGGCAGCCGCCCGCGTTGGCTTGCCGCAAGCACACATCCGGGTGAGGAAAAAATAATAATGGAGGTGCATTCGCGGCTTAAAAAACAATATCCAGATTTGCTAACCATCATCGCGCCGCGCCACCCGGTGCGTGGAGAGGAAATCGCCGAGGCTTTAAAAAAATCCGGCGTGAAAATCGCCCTGCGCTCAAATGGCGAATTGCCGGTTCGAGGGAGCGAAATTTATATAGCCGATACCATAGGCGAGCTTGGGATTTTTTACCGGCTGGCGCGCATTATATTCATGGGAGGCTCGCTGGTGAGGCATGGCGGCCAGAATCCGCTGGAACCGGCGCGGCTTGATACCGCCATTATCACCGGGCCGCATCATAAAAACTTCGCCGATATCTATGCCCAAATGGCGGCGCAAGGCGCGGTCACCATCATAGATAACGCTAGGCAGTTGGCCACGGTAGTTTCCCGCCTGCTAGGTAATGCTGACCTCGCCGAGGAATTATCCCACAAAGCGCTGGAATTCACCGAAGAAAAAAGCGGCATTGCCGAAAGCTATTTACAGGAAATAAAAGGTTATCTAGAAAAATATAATGCCTAAATATTTGCTGAATACCTTAAAAAGCGCGCTGCTCGATTTATTATTCGTGCGCAAAACGCCGAAATTTTGGCAAAAGAGATCAGCAATTTCTTCCGTCCTTCCTGATCTGCTTATTCCTTTTTCGGTTATTTATTACAGCATCGTTTGCCTGCGGAATCGCGGCATGGTGCCGGAAAAACTGTCGGTTCCGGTTATCTGCGCGGGGAATTTAACGGTTGGCGGTGCGGGAAAATCGCCGCTAGCCTTGAAAATCGCCGAGGAAATCGGCAAACTCTCGCAAAAGAAAATCGCCTTTGTCAGCCGCGGTTATATGGGAACTAATCCCGGGCCGTTGGTGGTTAATCCTGAGCTTCATCATGTGGAAGATGTGGGCGATGAACCGCTGCTACTTGCGAAAATAGCCGAAACCTGGATTGGCCAGGACCGGCTTTTAACGGCAAAAGCTGCTATAGCGGCGGGCGCCGGCATCATCATCATGGATGACGGGTTTCAGAATATGGCAATCCATAAGGATTTATCGTTGATTGCCGTGGATGGCGGCTTTGGTCTTGGCAATGGTCTGGTTCTGCCCGCCGGGCCCTTGCGCGAGCCGGTTTTGAAGGCTCTAAAAAGGGCTGATGCCGTTGTTTTTATCGGTGACGATAAATATGATGAATTGCCGTTCCTCACCCGTTATGCGCGGATAATAAAAGCGAAATTGCAGCCGGTAACCAGCATGGATTTGGCTGGCAAAAAAGTGCTGGCATTCGCCGGAATCGGGCGGCCGGAGAAATTTTTCGAAACGCTGGAGGCATTAAGCGCGGAATTGCTCGATAAGGTTTCCTTCCCCGATCATTATGTTTATGAGCCCGATGATATAAAAGCACTCATCTCCCGCGCCGCAAAGTTAGAGGCCATTCTCATTACCACCGAAAAGGATTATGTGCGCCTGCCCGCCGATATGAGAGCGGAAATAAAAACTTTGCCGGTCAAGCTTGAAATAGCCGATATGCCGGTTTTCCAGCAGTTCCTGCAACCTTATATTTAGCTTAAGGTTATGGCGAAAAGGCCGATCAAGCATTTCCTCGAATATCTGCTGGTTCTCGCCATTTATTATCCGAGCCGCCTTTTTTCCATCGATGCGACTTCGGATTTTTTTGGGAATATGATGGAGAAAATCGGCCCGCTGATAAAATCAGCCGCGCATAGGAGAATCAAAAGAAATATCGCCCGCTGCTTTCCCGATTGGAGTAAAGAAAAAGTGGGCGAGACGGCAAAAAAGATGTGGAATAATCTTGGCCGCTTCACCGGCGAATTTCCGCATTTGGAAAATCTTACCGGCGATAAATTCTGGCAGCAGGTCACCATTGAAAACGAGCATTACCTGGAGGAAATTAAAAAATCGGCCAGCGGCGGCATTATCATTTCCGGGCATTTCGCCAATTGGGAAATAATGCCGAAAGCCGCTTTCGAATACGGCATGCCGCTCACCCTCATTTACCGCCCGGCCAATAACCCTTATGTGAATAAATTATTGCTGAAAGCGCGCAGCAAAAGCCATGTCGGCGGCATGTTTCCGAAAGGCAAGGAATCGACGCGCCAGGTGGTGCATATTTTAACCAGGGGTAAACTGGCGGGAATGCTTGTTGACCAGAAAGCCAATGAAGGATTCCGCCTGAAATTCTTCGGCCGCGACGCCATGACCACCCCCGGCCCGGCGCAGCTCGCCTTGAAATTCGGCTGTCCATTGCTTCCCGCGGTAGTATTTCGCGAAAACGGCGCGCATTTCCGCGTCCGCATCGAAGCGCCGCTGGAGATTAAAAAAACCGGCGATGATGTGAAAGATGCGGAGGCGATAATGCAGCAAATTAACGATATATTCGAAAACTGGGTGCGTGAAAAGCCGGAGCAATGGTTGTGGCTGCATCGGCGATGGGTGGAGAATTAAGCCTAGAGTAGGTGCCCATAGGTTCGTCATCCCCGATTTAATCGGGGATCGCTTCGTGCGACATATCATGATGCGGATAGGAGCGATCCCCGGTCAAGCCGGGGATAACAGAAAATTCTCTAAAACAATGATTCCTGTCCGCCCGGGGTTTTCTTCGGCATCTTGGGACCGGATTTAGTCACCCGCGCAACATCGACATTGCCGTCATGAAATTGTATCCGCATTTCCGGCGAGGCCGCTCCGGCCGAAGTTATCAAATTTCCATCCGCGCCCCGCACTAAAGCGAACCCGCGGGCCAGGACTTTTTCGTAATGGTAGCTTTCTAAAAGTTTTGCCGCCGAAAGGAGTTTTAGCCGCTCCTTTTCCAGCCGCGATAGTGCGGCGACTGCCGCCCGCGAAAAAATATCGGTGAGATTTTTTTTATGGCGCGCGAAATCATTTGCGAACATTTGTGGTTTTAGTGCCTGGTGAATGCTCAAAAATTTCTCGCCCTTTTTTTCGAGCATTACCTTCAAGGAATTTTCGAGCCGCTCAGCGAAAAGATCGAGTTTCTGGGTAATATTTTCGAGCAGCTGCCGTGGGTGCAAAAGCCCGCCGGTTGCAGCGCGTAAAGCTCCCGCTCTTTCCGATAAAACCCGGGAAATCCCGCTCATCATGCGCTTCTCGGATTCAAGCAAAGCCTCCATGATTAACATCCTAACCGGCACTGCTATTTCAGCGGCTGCCGTGGGAGTGGGGGCACGCATATCGCTTGCTAAATCAATCAATGTCGTATCGGTTTCATGGCCGATGGCGGAAATCAGCGGGATGCGGGAATTTGCCGCGGCACGCACCACTATTTCCTCATTGAACGCCCATAAATCCTCAACCGAGCCGCCGCCGCGTGCCACGATGATTAAATCCGGCCGCACTGCCATTACCCATTCATTGAAACCGATTATCGCTTCCGCCACTGCTTCCGCCGCGCCTTCGCCCTGTACAGCCACCGGCCACACCATTACATGCAATGGATAACGGTCGGTTATGCGGTGCAGAATATCGCGGATAACCGCGCCGGTCGGCGATGTGATGACGCCGATAACTTTCGGAAACGCCGGCAGTGGTTTCTTGCGCGCCGCCTCGAACAGCCCTTCTTTCAATAACATCTGGCGGCGGTTTTCAAGCAGTGCCATCAATGCGCCAAGCCCGGAAATCTCGATATTTTCCACTATCAGTTGATAGGTCGAGCGCCCAGGGTAAGTCGAAAGCCTGCCCGATGCCACCACCTCCAATCCCGCTTCCGGCTTGACTTTCAAGCGCCCGGATATGCCACGCCAGCACACGCAATTCAGCAGCGAATTCTCATCCTTCAAATCAAAATAAATATGCCCCGAGGAATGTTTTTTAAGCCCGGAAATCTCACCCTTTATGCGCACGAACCCGAATGATTGCTCAATGCGCTGCTTCACCGCCAGGGCGATTTCGCTGACAGTATATTCCGGCTGGTTATGAGTGATTGGCAGTAAAGTTTCCATCGTCGCTAATTTGTATGCAATCCGGGAAGCATCGATATTTCATGGTAAATTCCCTTGGCGCGTTCCCAAAAAGTTTTATCAGCGGTAATGAGTGGAGCTTTCATCTCCCGCGCGGCGGCCAGATAAAGGCAATCCTGCAGCGGATGGCGGATTTCGAGCGCAAGTTTCATTGCCGGAATAAGCAGTTCCGCGGAATCTAAGAGAAAAACCGCTTTTTCCTCAAGTGATTGCAGCCAGAGAAGGCACAATCGCTCCGCTATTTCAGGAGCAATCTGACCAAGGCGCATTTTTCTGGTTATAGCAGCAGTTACTTCAATCCGGATCAAATCCGGTGCATAGAGTTGCACGCTATTTTCAAGTAACTCAGCGGCCGCTTCGGAACCAATCTCCGGTAGAAACCATTTTACCGCGGCGCTGGCATCTACTACCGTCACCCGCGTAAGTCCCTTTCTTCACGGATAGAAAGCGCGCTATCCGGTAGAATTCCATGTTCGCGGATGATTTCCTCACGCAAGTTTCTAGCTAGATTGGCCAAATTTTTCTTAGGGCCACTAGCAGCTTCGCGAAGAATGGTGCGCATTTCCTCTTCCATACTACGCTTATTTTTTCCGGCAATCTGCCGAATAGTCTCCACTACCCAATCTTCCAAGTTTCTTATCCTAATATTGGCCATTTTTCCCTCTATGCCAGCATTATATCAAATATAAAAATGCTGTCAATTTAGCAAATCGAAAAGTGCTGGTATAATCTAAAAACTTGTATTTTTTTCTAACCTAGGTATTTTAACCGCCTTATGAACATACTTGTAATCGGCTCCGGCGGCAGGGAACATGCGCTTTGTCATGCCTTGAAAAAATCTCCCGCCACCGATAAAATCTATTGCCTGCCGGGAAATGCCGGAACCTTGGAATTGGCCGAATGCGCCGAGATTGACCTTAAAGATTTCACCGCGATTGCCGAGTTCTGCAAATTGCGCGAAATCGCATTAGTGGTTGTCGGCCCCGAAGGCCCGCTGGTGGAGGGCATTGCGGATTTCCTGGAGGGAAAAGGCATAGCGGTATTCGGACCAAGCAAGGCGGCTGCGCAGTTAGAAGGCTCCAAGAATTTCACGAAAAACCTGTGCGTAAAATATAATATCCCAACGGCTTTTTATCAGAGTTTTACTGATGCTAAAGAAGCGGTGAAATTCATCGAAACCACCGATAAGCGGCTGGTAGTGAAGGCTGATGGATTAGCCGCGGGGAAGGGTGTTATCATTCCGGAAACTAAGGCGGAAGCGATAGAAGCGGTGCATGAAATAATGGGCGGAAAATTTGGGCTGGCGGGAAAATGCATTGTCATCGAGGAATTTCTGGAAGGCGAGGAAGCAAGTTTTTTCGCGCTTTCGGATGGCAAAACGTCCATAAAATTCGGCTCTGCGCAGGACCATAAACGCGCTTTCGACGGCGATAAAGGCCTAAACACCGGCGGCATGGGCACCTATTCCCCAGCTCCAATCATGACGGAAGATATGGATGCGCGGGTGATGCGGGAAATAATAATTCCGACTATCGAAGCGATGCAGAAGGAAGGCACGCCGTTCAAAGGCGTGTTATTCGCGGGGCTGATGATTACCAAAGACGGCCCAAAACTCATCGAATTCAACGCCAGGTTCGGCGACCCGGAAACGCAGGTTTTGATGCTGCGGTTAGAGAGCGATTTGGCGGAATTATTATTGGCAGCGGCCACTGGGGAATTGGCCGGAAAAGAAGTGAGGCTGGCCGATAGCGCGGCGGTTTGCGTGGTGATGGCGGCGAAGGGTTATCCCGGTGAATATCAAAAGGGGAGCGAAATACAAGGCCTGGAGGCGGCGGCAAAAGAGCCGGGCGCGGTGATATTTCATGCCGGAACGAAAAAATCCGGGGATAAAATATTAGCCGATGGCGGGCGCGTTTTAGGCGTATCGGCCAGCGGAAAAAATGTTGCGGAAGCGCGGGAAATTGCTTATCGTGCGATTGCTAAAATCAACTGGCCGGAAGGTTTTTACCGTTCCGATATCGGCGCTAAAGTTATTAATAATTAGAAGGAAATAAATGAAATTAGTAAAAATCTGGCTGCTTATAGTATCCTTAAGCTTTCTCGGCGGGCTGTTTTATTTCACCGAAAGTTTCAGCTCCAGCACCGCGGCAAATGGCGCTGAACCTGAATCCCCGATTGGCGGGCCATTTCATTTGATCGATCAAAACGGCAAAAAAGTTTCGGATAAAGATTTTAAAGGCAGGCTGATGCTGGTTTATTTCGGCTTCACCAATTGTCCCGGTGTTTGCCCGGTGGATATGGCGATGATAACCGACTCTTTGAAAAAGCTTGGGAAAGCCGCCGATAAAGTCGCGCCCATTTTCATCACTGTCGACCCGGTGCATGATAACCCGGCGGTGCTCAAAAAATATTTGAAAAATTATTATCCGACATTCACCGGCCTAACCGGCGGCGAAAAGCAAATCAAGGAAGTAGAAAAAGAATATAAGGCTTACGCCGAGGAATCCGCTACGCCCGGAATTTTCAATCATTCATCGAATATTTACCTGATGAATGCCGAAGGCAAATATCTAACGCATTTCTCCCCCGGCGTAGATGCCGAGCAGGTGGCGGCGGGGATAAGGAAGTATTTATAGGTTTCAGGTTTCAGGTTTCAGGTTTCGGGTTTCAGCAAGAAAGAATCTCTGAAACCCGAAACCCGAAACCTGAAACCTCCTTAAAAGGAGACACAATGACCAAAGCAATATTATTCCCCGGGCAAGGTTCGCAATATCCTGGGATGGGCCGGGAAATGGCCGATAGTTTCATCGAGGCGCGGCATGTTTTCGAGGAGGTGGATGAAGTGCTGAAGCAGAAGCTTTCGCAAATTATTTTCTCAGGCCAGCCGGAAGAATTGGCGCTTACCGAAAATACCCAGCCTGCCTTAATGGCGGTTTCCCTGGCTATTTTGCGCGTGCTGGAAAAACAAGGCAAACTTAAAATTCGCGATATCGCCGCTTATGTCGCCGGGCATTCACTGGGGGAATATTCGGCGCTGACGGCGGCGGAATCATTTACCCTGGCAGATAGCGCCACGCTGCTGCGCATTCGCGGTAAGGCAATGCAGCAAGCAGTGCCAAAGGGACAGGGCGGAATGGTGGTGCTGCTCGGCGCTGATCTCGACCTTGCAAGGAAAATCGCGGCGGAAGCGGCGGCGGGCGATATTTGCCAGGCCGCGAATGATAATTCCCCCGGCCAGGTGGTGCTTTCGGGCAGCACAGAGGCGATTGCGCGGGTGGCAGGCATCGCGACCGGGCATGGCGTGAAAAGAACAGTCGCCCTGCCAGTTTCTGCGCCGTTCCATTCGGAGTTGATGGCGCCCGCGGCAAAAACAATGCAGGAAGCGCTGGCGAATGTAGAAATAAAATCCCCATCACTGCCATTAATCGCCAATGTCACTGCCATGGAAACTTCCAGTCCGGCAGAAATCCGGCGGCTATTGGTGGAACAGGTAACCGGCATGGTGCGCTGGCGCGAATCGGTGGTTTATATGGAAAATAAAGGTGTTGATAATATAGTGGAAATCGGCGCCGGCAGCGTGCTTTCAGGGCTGACTAAACGCTCCAGCGCAAAAATCAGCACGGTTTCCCTGGAAAGACCGGCGGATATTGAGAAGTTTTTGGAGAGTTTGTAACATCAATTTTCATACTTATTGCGCTTCCCAGTTTTTGGGATGAGGCTACATTCCCTTTCCACTTCTTCCAGGCTAAATGTGGGATTATTTTGCCGTAAAACCTTCATCGCGTCCCGGTAATTCAACAAATCTTCTAGGTAGCTGGCAATGGCTTTCCTGATCAGGTAACTCTTGCTGCGCTCCGTTTCCTGGGCGGCTTTCTCTAAATCTTTTAATAATTCTTCCGGGATTTTGAATGTGACGGTTTGCATATATGTCCTTTGGTAATACCAGGTATTATATGGTATTACCCAAGAAAAGTAAATAGTTTACAAATCCTCCATTATCTGTTTCAAATCTCAACCTTAATTTTGAGAGGTTATCATGTTTAATTTATCAGGAAAAACGGCGTTAATTACTGGGGCTTCCGGTGGAATTGGCGGGGCAATAGCTAAGGCGCTGGCCGGGCAGGGCGCGGCTATTGCGATATCGGGGACTAAGGAGGAGTCGTTAAAGGCTCTCTCCGCGGAAATAGGTAGTCAGGCGGGAGGCGGCAACATCCATATATTGCCATGTAACTTGTCCAAGCCCGATGAGGTGAAAAAACTCGCCGAGGATGCGGAAAAGGCGCTCGGGAAAATCGATATACTAGTCTGTAATGCCGGGATTACCAAGGATGGGCTGGCAATGCGGATGAAGGATGAGGATTGGGCGGAGGTGATAAATATCAACCTCACATCGTCATTTTATTTAATGCGCGCAGCCCTTCGCGGGATGATGAAAAACCGCTGGGGCCGGATTATCGCCATAACTTCGGTGGTCGGCCATATGGGAAACCCGGGCCAGGCCAATTATTGCGCCTCTAAGGGCGGCCTTACCGCCATGGTAAAATCAATCGCCGCCGAAGTGGCGAGCCGCGGCATCACCGCCAATTGCGTCGCTCCGGGCTTCATTGAAACAGCAATGACCGGAAAATTAAATGACGAGCAGAAAGCCCGCATAAACTCCACAATTCCGGCCGGAAGCATGGGAAAACCGGAAGATGTCGCCGCCTCGGTAGCATTCCTGGCAGCTGAAGAAGCAAAATATGTGACCGGACAGACAATACATGTAAATGGCGGGATGCTGATGGCTTGAAGTAGGTTTCAGGTGTCCGAGTTTCGGGTGTCAGCCTGGATTTTTCGCTGAAACCCGAAACCTGAAACCTGAAACCTAAAAAATTTTACTTGTTTTTCATAAACCAGAAGCTAAACTCCCCCTTAATTTGAATTTTACCGAACTAACCAAGAGGCAAGAAAACATGAGTGATATTGAAGAACGCGTTAGAAAAATCGTAGCCGAGCATCTGGATGTCGAAGAATCCAAGATCACCGCTAACGCCAGCTTTACCGATGATTTGGGCGCTGACAGCCTCGACCAGGTTGAGTTGGTAATGGCTTTCGAGGAAGAATTCGGCTGCGAAATCCCCGATGAAGCCGCGGAAAAAATCGTTACCGTGGAAGATGCGGTAAAGTTTATCGAATCCCACACATAAACCTTCATTAATTCGATATATCGGTGGTTTGAACGTAATTCGATGATTCGTAATTCGATGATTCGTATAAGCTTTAGTTCGAATCATCGAATCATCTAATCACGAATCATCCGAACATGCGCAGAGTTGTAGTAACCGGTATCGGCCTGGTAACCCCGTTAGGCGGCGATGTGAAATCGACGTGGGACGGGCTTATTGCCGGAAAATCCGGCGTAAGAAAAATTGACCGGTTCGATGTTTCGGATTTGCCGGCGAAAGTTGCCGGGCAAGTTCCTTACGGCGAAGCGGAAGGCCAGTTCAACGCCGATAAATATATATCGTCAAAGGACCAGCGCCGCACCGATACTTTCATTATATATGGAATTTCCGCGGCGATTCAGGCGATAGAGGATTCCGGCTGGAAACCCGAATCCGAAGAGGATTTAATGGCGACCGGGGTGATGATAGGCTCCGGCATCGGCGGGCTGCCGGCGATAGAAGAAGCCTGTTACCTGATAAAAGAGCGCGGGCCTTCACGCCTCGGGCCGTTTTTCATTCCTTCGGCGCTGATAAACCTGGTATCGGGCCATGTGCAGATAAAATATGGGTTTAGGGGGCCGAATCACGCGGTAGTCACCGCTTGTTCCACCGGCGCGCATGCCATCGGCGATGCCAGCCGGTTAATAGAATATGGCGATGCCGATGTAATGGTGGCAGGCGGCGCGGAATGCGCTTTATGCCGGGTTGGCGTTGCCGGTTTTGCCGCCGCGCGCGCGCTTTCCACCGCTTTTAACGATACGCCCGAAAAAGCTTCCCGTCCCTGGGATAAAGACCGCGATGGTTTCGTTATGGGCGAAGGCGCCGGAGTCGTGGTGCTGGAAGAATATGAACATGCGAAAAAACGCGGTGCGAAAATTTATGGTGAAATAGTAGGTTACGGGCTTTCCGGCGACGCCTATCACATCACCTCTCCGCATCCGGAAGGCAAAGGCGGCTATCAATCCATGAAAAACGCCCTAAAACGCGCCAAACTCAACCCGGAAGATATAGGCTATATCAACGCCCATGGCACATCCACACCGCTTGGCGACGAGATTGAGCTCGGCTCGGTTTCACGGCTATTTGCGGGCAATGAAGATAAAATATCGATGTCCTCCACCAAATCCTCCATCGCCCATCTGCTCGGTGCGGCGGGCAGCGTCGAGGCGATATTCTCGCTGCTGGCAATGCGGGACGGCATATTACCGCCGACTTTAAACCTTGATAATCCGTCGGTGGAAACCAAAATTGATTTGATTCCGCATAAAGCCAAGCAGAAAAAAGTAAACGCCGTTCTCTCCAATTCGTTCGGCTTCGGCGGGACGAATGCCACTTTAGTGTTCAAGCGCGTTTAATGCGCGGGACACTGAAACTGATACGCAATCTTTTATTATTCTTCCTAATCATTTCCGCCGCCGGTTTCGTTTATTCATATTATTACTTAAACCTCTCCCGGCCCTTGGCTGAAGAAAAAATCGTTATTCTAACGAAAGGCTCATCCCTGCCGGAAATTGCGGAGACCTTGGAGAAAAACGGCGTCATCCATAACCATTATGCGTTTATTGCCTCGGCTGTTTTCCTGAAACTGAACCGGCAGATGAAGGCGGGGGAATATAAATTCGCCGCCCACATGTCCACCCGCGAAGTGTTGGAAAAAATCGCGCGCGGCGATATGGTGAAACATGCAATCACTATTCCCGAAGGCCTCACCACTTTCCAGATTCTGAAAATCATCGAAGGCGATATCAATCTTTCCGATAGCATCGCCGTAAAGCCGAACGAAGGCGAATTATTGCCGGAAACTTATGTTTTTAGTTACGGCTATACGCGCGATGAGCTGATTCGCCGCATGATGGAATCGCGCAAAAAATTCCTGGAAGAGGAATGGCAGAAACGGGCGGAGAACCTGCCCTTTGCCACGCCGGAAGAGGCTATCACCCTCGCTTCCATTGTCGAAAAAGAAACCGGGCTGCCGGATGAGCGCCCGAGAATCGCCGGAGTATTTATAAACCGCCTGCGGAAATCCATGCCCCTGCAAACCGACCCAAGCGTTATTTACGCGGTAACCGGCGGCAAAACGGAGCTGGAGAGGCCGCTGATATTGAATGATTTAAAAATTGATTCGCCATATAATACTTACCTGGTGCAAGGCTTACCCCCCGGCCCGATTGCCAACCCGGGAAAAGATGCAATCAGAGCCGTGCTTCACCCGGTAGATACCAAGGAATTATATTTCGTCGCCTCCGGAAATGGCGGGCATTTATTTTCGGAAACGCTGGATCAGCATAATAAAAATGTGCAGGCTTATCGGGCGATGATGAAGAGCCGCTAAGCGGTTACCGCGAGCGAAATATTCTCCCCGAATGAAAGCCTGGCTTTCGTTCCCAGCGGCAGCGGGAAATTCGTTTCTCCATGGCCGATTTTATCACAGCTGAGGGCCGGGATTGCCAGCTCCCTGGCAAATCTGGTGACGGTTTTATCTATTATGCTTTGGCTTTCCGTCTCAATGAATTGGCCGAAAATCACCGCTTTCGCTTTGGCAAAAATTCCTGCCTGCGCCAATTGCACCATAATTCTATCAACCCGGTAAGCCTTCTCGCCGAATTCCTCCAGGAATAAAATTTTCCCCTTAGTCTCGATTTGCCAATCGGTTCCAAGTGAGCTTTGCACCAGCACCATATTCCCGCCGGTGACGCTGGATTCTATTTCGCCTATCCGGTTAGCTGCGATATTTAGCGGCGTAAGGCTAGCGAAAACAACCTCATTCTTTTCGCCAAAAATAATTTTCTGCAACTCCGCGCGCGATTCCGAGGTGATTCTTTCCTCGATTTTCGCCAGAACCGGCGCATGCAGCGTCGGCCACCCCCATTCTTGATTTAAGAAAATATGCAGAGCGGTGATATCGCTATAGCCAATCACAAGTTTCGGAATTTTCGGCGGCTTGATTTTTTTTAAAAACTCGATGATTCGCGTGGTGCCATAGCCGCCGCGCAGTGCCCAGATTGCCTTGGTTTCCGGGTTGGTCAGAGCATCAATTAAATGCGCCGCGCGGTATTCATCGCTATTGGAACAGAATAAATCGGGACTGAAAATATCTTGCGGAAAATGCGGGGCCAGCCCCAAAGACGCAACATAAGCCGCCGCTTTTTCTATCTCCTCCAACGTCCCGCCATAGCCTGGAGCGATGATTTCGACGTGGTAGTTTTTTTGTAAAACCGGAATTTTCATTTCGTTAACGATTTGTTAAGGGTTCTCGATTATAATTAAATAAAGATTATGGAAAAAAGCAGATTCTAGCGAAAGTGAAAATAATAATTAGCGCAAAACGCCATTTAAAGCCAATCACCCGTGACAATGATCCTATTATAAGAGAGGATCATCAAGCATTCGGCAGCGTTCTTTATGAACTGCTGCATCCGATGAGAGCGGCCTATATTAAGAGGGAAATTGAAAAAGCCGCCGCGCTTGCAAAAATATTGGATAGACGAGATGAGCAGAAAAAGGTGCCTCAGGATGGCATCATAGCCAGACAAGATGAAAGTTATGCTATTCTGATTGCCGAGGAAATGATGAAGATGACAGGGGTGCCGCCGCATGTTTCCGGGTCTTCGGAAGTTCCGCGTGCGATGACAACCCGGGATTTGGTCCTGGCGGCAATGCTTGGTGCCAATTATTCTAAAAATGTTGCATCCTTCGAGGATAATACCCTAATGCCTGCGGCGACGCTTGAAGCGCATTATCAAGAAAAATATAGATTGGAAGGAGATGCGGCTGCCGATCAGCACGGCTGCGATATCCTGGAAATGATAACTAGGCGTCCGGAGGTCATCAATGCCGTTAATCTTGCGAAGAAACGTGGGGAGGAAGTTGTTCACATAGATCTTACCTGCCATGATGGTGAGATGTTTGTCCTTGCTGAAAAGTTTTTTCCGCAAGGTCATCCCGCCCTCAAGCAGTTAAGGGATTTTATTGGAGTGGCGCCTTACGGAGGGGTTGCGATATTCGAGATAGATGGGATAGAAGATCTGCAACAATTAAAGGACTTCATCGAATCAAAAGACGGACAGAAAATTTTGCGCTGCTCAACTGATAATATCAAGCTTCTTGGGACGATAGTGCCAAGGGAATTAATGGCTAAAATCGTTGATAACGTAAAAGAAATCCTGTTGCTAGCAGAAAACCATATAATAGATGGAAGGATTAAAGTTCCCGATCATTGCCCGGAATCCGTTGTTGTAGACAAAAAAGAGCTGGAGAAGATGCAAGGCGATCTTAAGATAATTTCAGATATACTGGCAACTCCTGATTATTTTATTCTGGCGGAGCTTTACCCTAAAAGGCCGGCATTCATAAAACCTGACGGCAATCATAAAACACCTGAGGAAATAGAAAAGGAAATTCCGCAAATGCAAGAAGAGGCTTTAATGCGCCTGAAAAGGCTTGATGTTGCATTCGGCCTGGCTATGGCGGTTTCAAGAAGGCGGAAAAATTTGAATGGGATAAAGGAAGCGCTGGATAATATTGGCACTCATAAAAAGATAATCAGAGATATTGGCCTTTTGGATAATTTCACGGAAATATCCTATATTAGAGGGAGTACGCTGTGGGACGACGATATATTAAACCATAAGAAATCTAGGGCGGAGTCAGAAATTTCCGGTGTCGGCGACGCACCGCTTATGTATTCTATGAAATTTGGGCCGGGCGGGAGAAATTCTTCTTTTAGTTCTAGCCCATCAAGATTCTGATTAACCCCCCTTCCCCGCAATCCTCTCCGCCAATGCCGCTGCCATAAACCCATCCAAATCGCCGTCCAGCACGGCGGCGGTGTTGCTTGTCTCATAGCCGGTGCGTAAATCTTTCACCATCTGGTAGGGCTGCAATACATAGGAGCGGATTTGGTTGCCCCATGAGTTATCGGTTTTCTGCGAGTTGATAGCGTTTGCGGCGGCCTCGCGGATGGAAAGTTCGCGTTCATACATGCGCGAACGCAGCATGGCAAAGGCCTCGGCGCGGTTCCTGTGTTGGCTGCGGCTGGTCTGGCATTGCACGACTATTCCGGTTGGGATATGGGTGATGCGTATGGCGCTGTCGGTTTTGTTGATATGCTGCCCGCCGGCGCCGGATGCGCGGTAAGTATCGATGCGCAAATCCTTATCCAATATTTCGATTTCGATATTATCATCTACAATCGGGAACACCCAGACACTTGCGAAACTGGTCATGCGTTTTCCTTGGGAATTGAAAGGCGAGATTCGCACCAAGCGGTGCACGCCGCTCTCGGTTTTCGCCCAGCCATAGGCGAATTGGCCGGCGATTTTTAGCGTCGCCGATTTTATTCCGGCTTCCTCGCCCGGGCTTTCTTCCACCAGCTCCACTTTAAATCCACGCTTTTCCGCCCAGCGCAAATACATGCGCAGCAGCATCGACGCCCAATCCTGGCTCTCGGTGCCGCCGGCGCCGGAATGGATTTCGAGGAAGCAATCATTGCTATCGGCTTCGCCGGAAAGCAGCCCTTCCATCTCCAGTTTTTTTGCTCTGGCGGCAATTTCGGTAAGGGATTTCTCGGCATCGGCAATAGTCGCTTCATCATTTTCGGATTCGGCCATGGCGATTAATTCGATATTATCGCTCATGCCCTGCTCTAAAGCCCGGTAACCGGAAACCGCATTATTCAAATAATTATGCTCGCGCATAATCTCACGCGCTTTTTTCGCATCGTTCCACAGGGTGGGAGATTCAACTTCGGTTTTTAACTCGGCAATCCGCGCGCTTGCTTTATCCAGGTCAAAGATACCTCGCAAGCAAGGCCAGAGATTCCCTGATTCTTTCGATAGTCTGTTCGGTTTCGGTTTTCATTTTATTCGCAATTATTAATCAATTCTCTAATTCCGCCGCTGCGATTCGACATAAGCCTTCAATATCGCCTGCATCAGCGATTGGTAGGGTACGCCCTGCTTTTTGAACCATTTTATTATATCTTCATCCATGCGCAGCGAAACCATTTTTTTCTTCTTGGATGGATATAGCAGCCGGGCATTTTTCCAGAATTCATCGGTTAATTCCGGAATATCGGAAGTGTCGATATCCTCATCCGGGATTGCGTCCACACGCTTCCAGTCAGTGCGGCCTTTCATTTTCATTATTTCGTTCATGCTGTAACGTACGATACGTTCTTTTTTCATTTTCTCTTGCCCTCCTTGCCGAAATTATTCGCGTTATATTTCCCCGCAACGTATAGGCCACGGTTATTATTCTTCCATATACTTCCCCAACCGCTATATAACGAGTTTCCTCGCGCCTATCCGAGCGTTCAATATAAGGATCGCTTAAGAAAACTCTAGCCGCCTCTTCAAAATCAATTCCGTGCTTTTTGAAGTTAGATTCATGCTTCTCCTTATCCCACTCAAACTCCGTATTATCACTAAAGCCTATAGGGAAATCAATCATATGTCAATACATTTACATATACAATCAATAAATCCCCCCCGTTCCCGCCGGGGCCTCGGAATCTTGGGGGGTGGCTTCCAGATTGCCGTCAGGCAATTCTTCCGCCGCGGCTCCACGTGGTTCCTGCTCATTCTTGAATGCCTCCCAGATTACGCGGGCAGGTGGAGTATCGGCTCCGGCGGACATGCCGGTTACATGGTCAACACGCACCAGTTTTATTCCCTGCGGCACGCGGAACGGCACTGATGGCCTATCTTTCAGGGCCTGTTTCATGAAATCGGTGAAGATAGGCACAGCGACGGAAGCGCCGGTTTCTTTGGCCCCCAGCGTTGCCGGCGTATCGAACCCGGCAAATACTCCGCATACTAAATCCGGAGAAAATCCAATAAACCATGTATCAAAACTATCATTAGTCGTGCCGGTTTTTCCGGCGACGATTTTGCCGATTTCCTTGGCCTTTACGCCGGTGCCGCGCTCCACCACTCCTTCCAGCATAGAAACCACCTGGTAGGCTGAACGCGGGTCTGTCACTTGTTCCCTGGTGTCCGGCAACACCGGCGGGGTATTCACGGCAAGCTGCAATATGGAGGCAATATTGCAATCCGGGCAGGTGCGCTTATCGCGTTTATAGATGGTTTTTCCGGTGCGGTCCTGGATGCGTTCGATGAGTGCCGGATAGACGCGGCGGCCGCCATTGGCAAGCATCGCATAGGCGTTGGTTAAATCAGTCAAATCGGTTTCAACGGCCCCGAGCACGGTGGAGAGCACCGGCTGCGGATTAGCGCTGATACCGAATCTCTTGGCGATTTCGATAACTTTCTGAATGCCGAGCATCACGGAAAGCCGCACAGTGACGATATTACGTGAATGTTCGAGCGCCACACGCAGCGTCGTCGGTCCGTAATAATTATCGTGATAATTCTGCGGCGACCATTTGGGCAGGCCCGGGCCCTGGTCTAACTCTATCGGCGCATCCTCGACTATGGTTGAAGGCGTGAAACCGTTTTCCATTGCCGCTAAATAAACGAATGGTTTAAAAGCCGAGCCGGGCTGGCGTTTGGCCTGCGTCGCCCGGTTAAACTGGCTTTCGCCATAGCCTCCTACCATGGCGAGAATTTTGCCGCTATGCGGGTTTGCCACCACAATCGCGCCATTCACTGCCGGAATCTGGCGCAGGGCATATTCATCCTTGCTGGAATTTTTTTCAACCGCGATAACATCACCCGGCACGATTACGGAATTCACTTTGGTAACTGCCGCGCCCACGGTTTGGTCCTTCTGCCAGGCCCTGGCCCATTTTACCGCTTCCAGTTTAATCACGCCTTTGCTGCCATCGGCAAAGCCTATGCTGGCGCTTTCCTTGCCGCTGGTTAGAACCACCGCCATTTGTCAATTAAGAAGATTCGGCGGCGGCGTCAGGACGGCCAACTTTTTTTGCCAATCCGGCCCCATCATTAGTTTGGTTATCGGCCCGCGCCAGCCATGGCGTATATCATATTCGATTAGCCCGCGCTGGAGCGCGGCCGCCGCCATTTCCTGCATTACCGGGTCTAAAGTGGTGCGCACGGTGAGCCCGCCTTCATATAGAACTTTAGAGCCATATTCCCGCACCAATTCACGCCGCACTTCCTCAGCGAAGAAATCAGCCTTCACCGCCTCAAGCCTAGAGCGCGAACGCAAGGCTATCGGCTTCAGCGCTGCCATTTTCGCTTCATCCTCGGTGATGAAACCCGCTTCCTGCATTCCGTGGATTACCCAGTTGCGGCGCTGCAATGCCCGCTCTGGGTTCTTTTCCGGGTCATAGCCGCTCGGCGCTTTCGGCATGGCGGCAAGCAGCGCGGCTTCCTCAATCGAAAGCTCATCCAATGATTTATCGAAATAATTCGCCGCCGCCGCCGCCACGCCATATGAGCCTTGGCCGAGATAAATTTCGTTCAAATAAAGTTCGAGGATTTTGTCCTTGGAATAAGCAAGATTGATGCGGAAAGCGAGGATTGCCTCTTTAACCTTCCGCTCCATCGAACGCTCATTGGTAAGCAGGAAATTCTTTGCCACTTGCTGGGTGATGGTAGAGCCGCCGACCAGCGGCTTATGCTGCAATATATTGCCGATATTCTGGATAGTGGCGCGGAAAATGCTCCAAAAATCCACCCCGACATGCTGGACGAGCAAGCGCGCAGGCTGCTTGGATATGCGGGAAAAGACGAAGTGATTTATTTCATTCCGAAGGATGGGGAAACGAGCGGAAAACGGAAGGGGAAGTAATATTCGTCTTCCCGGCTTAATGCCATGAAGCTTGTTACGGGAATTCTTTACCGCAAATCAAAAACCAGCAGCTCGGCATCGGTTTTGCCCACTATTTCCAGATTCTTTTCATCCCTCACCGCCGCGCCATCACCTTGTTCCAGGGTTGAGCCATTAACCAAGACTTCGCCTTTTGCGGCTTGAAGCCATGATTTATTACGCATTGGGGCAAAATCGATTTTCTCGCCCGCCTTTAATAACACCCGGTAAACATCAGCATCCTGGTTCATGGTGATGGAGCCGTCACGGCCATCCTTAGAAACCAGCAGGGTGATTTTTTCCGCGCCCTCTTTCGGAAAATTCTTCTGCGCGTAGGATGGGCTGATATTTTTCAGCTCCGGCAATATCCAGATTTGCAGCAGATGCACTCTATGCTTATCCGAAGCATTGTATTCGCTATGGAGAATGCCTTTTCCGGCGCTCATGCGCTGCACATCGCCCGGCAATATGGTTGAGCCGTTGCCCATGCTGTCCTTATGCTCCAGCGCGCCTTCCAATATGTAAGTGATGATTTCCATATCGCGGTGGCCGTGCGTCGGGAAACCGCCGCCGGGGCCGACAAAATCCTCATTTATCACCCGGAGGTCGCCAAACCCCATATGTCCGGTATCATGATAATCGGCAAAGGAAAAACTATGCCGGCTATCCAGCCAATCAGTCTTGGTAGCGCCGCGCTCGGCGGATTTGCGGATTTTTATCATAGCGTAATTCCCAAACTTTAATCATGGGAACCTATCAAAAATCAATATCATTAGCAATATGCCCTACGGATTTTGCTGTCATAACCTTCTGGACTCCGCATTTCAA
>Ga0206823_1042_pt1 | contig 36638 bp, 31 predicted proteins | sample Alteio_BWOrgCont_81_FD_152868 | JGI IMG/M metagenome (GOLD analysis project Ga0206823, IMG submission 152868) | Enriched cells from forest soil in Barre Woods Harvard Forest LTER site, Petersham, Massachusetts, United States -... | ecosystem: Environmental > Terrestrial > Soil > Temperate forest >...
GATACGGCCCTAGAGATTTGGCGCTAATCGAGAATCCCAAGCGGCGATATTGGAGTTGAGTTAGTTAGTGATCAGTAATTCTTTGAGGAAGCCCCGATAAGCGACCGCCGCATAGCGGCTTCGTTCCAATGGGCTTAAGGTTGTCTTGAACTGACCAGCCCGTCCACGAGTAGCCTGCAGGATCAAGCCTGCACGTAGGTCCCAACTTGTCGCACTGCGAATTTACGTTGGCCTGCGCGCTCGGCTAAGCTAACACCCGTAGCGCTTAGGAGGATTCCCATGAACCGACGAGAGGCTCTGGCCGCGATGGTGGCGGGGCTGGTGGCTGCGGGCGCGGGCGGCGCGGGAGCGCGCGGCGAAGCGGAGGAATCAAGCAGCGGCATGATCTACCGGATCCTGGGCAAGACTGGCGAGCGAGTCTCGGCAATTGGTCTCGGCGGCTTTCATATCGGGATGCAGTCCGACCCGTAGGAGAGCATCCGCATCATACGCACCGCGATCGACCATGGCATCACGTTCATGGACAACTGCTGGGACTACAACGACGGCGAAAGCGAAAAGCGCATGGGGCGCGCCCTGCGCGACGGGTACCGGCAGAAAGTCTTCTTGATGACCAAGTTCGACGGTCGCACCAAGGCGGCAGCGGCCCGGCAGATAGACGAGTCGCTCGCGCGGCTGGAGACCGACCGCGTGGACCTGATGCAATATCACGAGAACATCCGCCTGGAAGATCCCGACCGTTTCTTTGCTTCGGGCGGGCCACTGGAAGCGCTGATGGCCGCGAAGCAAGCCGGCAAGATCCGTTACATCGGATTCACGGGCCACAAGGATCCGGTGGTGCATCTGCGCATGCTCGACCAAGCCAAACAACATGGGTTCCATTTCGACACCTGCCAGATGCCTCTGAACGTGATGGACGCGCACTTCCGCAGCTTCGTGCACCAGGTGGTGCCGCGACTGGTGGAGCAGGGAATCGGCGTGCTTGGCATGAAGCCCTTGGGCAGCGGCGAAGTGCTGCGCGCCAAGGTAGTTACTCCCATCGAGTGCCTGCACTACGCTCTCAACCTGCCGACGTCGGTGGTAATCAACGGCTGCGATAGCGTGGACCGCGTGCACCAGGCGCTCGAGGCTGTCCGCAGCTTCAAGCCATTGAGCGACGCCGAAGTGGCGGCCTTGCTGGCCAGGACCAAGGACGCCGCCCTGACCGGCAAATACGAGCCTTTCAAGACCGACACCATGTTCGACGGCACCGCCCAGAATCCGCAGTGGCTAGGATAGCCCTGGACTAAGGCTGCGCATCCGCGGCCGGCGCCACATCGAGCTAAAAAGGACGCCATTTTATTGGCCCCGATCGTGTCGTGGCCAAACGGGAATGTAGTAGCTCCATTTTTGGGTTACGTCTCGTTTCGCGGTGATAGTCCCGGAACAAATGCGAAATAAATTCAGATATCTTCATCGTCATCGCTCAAGTGAACCTCCGCGATTTCGCAACGCTCCATGGTGCGCCCCTCAAGGCTTGGCGACTCATCGACAAAAAGCTGATCCAAAGCTCGGCGCAGTCATACAAATCTTTGGATTCAGTTTCTGCGCACGAGGTCTAACGGATGGATTCATGGAGTGTGGATCGCTCCGTCGATCTCGATCTTCGAACACCAAAAGCAGAAGCGAATGTTTCTGTTTGGTGCGAGTTCGGTCAGATCGAGCCGTCGCCAGTAATGAATACCAACACGGCAGAGAAGCCCGGCCACCGCACTGGATTCATGCTCTCGATTAGGCCATAACCGGGCGAGTGAGACAGCTAGGTCCGCGTCGGTCGAATTTTTTACGCTCAATGGATTGTCTCCTCGCCTCAATCTAACGGCACTCTATATAGGACATAGCCTGCGGCACAATACGAACCCGAGAACAAGGTGGCTAGAACAATTAGACACCGACCGCAAAGCGAAAGTTCCTTTGAAGAACGGCTGTCACAGGCTTCCGGTCGTGTCGTGGACGATCCGGTAGTAACCCCGATTTCTAACTCCCGAAAGGCAACCGCGGATCCTTCACTTCGTTCAGGAAGACACCGTCCTGGGGAGGCGAGTGTGTGCAGGATTCGAGATTGTGGCGAGTCGTTGCCAAGTGGGAAGTTTCGGACCATGCTTCCTGGCTGTTTAGGACATCTCAGGAGTCGACTTTGTGGTGTTCGCGAGGAGCCGTGTGACGCATGCGCCCTGGAGGTTCTCACGCACCGAGCGGCTCAGAGCACGGGGACGATCGCGTCCTCGGAGATGCCGCATTCGTTGGGCCTGAGGCGCGAGAGGTAGGCATAGCCGCTGGCGCCCCACGCCGTGCCCAAGGAGAACTTGAGAACCCAGACGGGCTCGCCGTTGCGGGTGATGGCACCGACCAGCAGCGCGGAAATAAGCGAATGCTCCCGGGAGGCACATGCGTGGTTTTCGCCCAGATAGCCCGTGATCCAATTGTCCTCAACGCGCACGGCAACCGGGCCACGCATTTCCAGCATGGACAGCAGTGCGGCGTCATCGCCAACCGGCGCGCGCTCGATGCGGCTGATTTTGATGGGGACGATCGCGGTTCTTCTGCAGTTTCCATCTCTGGCGGTGTAGGGATAATCGACGTTCAAGGCCGCCGAGCCCATTTTCTGGATGTAGAGCATGCCTTGTTCCGGGACGCCTCCATTGCAGCCCTGCGATCCGGTTGACCCCCCGCAATCGACGAGCTGCTGTGCGGAGAGATTCTTCAGGGTGCCGGTGGCGAGGAAGTGCTCAGCCTGCACCGCGTCTTTGGCGCTGAAAGCCCAGTCGGAGCCGCATTGTCCTGCGTTCTCGACTGGGGTGACGGCCCCCTTCGATCTCCAGTCGATATTCACGCTGGTGGAGGTGACGCTGCTGGCTGCGGCCAGGGTGCTGGCGGCGCGCTGCGCCGGTGGCGTGACTTCGAGTATGGAATACAGGCCGGCTTGCGCGTACGGGCGATCAGAGTCGCCGATGGTGACCGATTCGCCGCGGCCACCAGTCATTTCGGGGAGCGGCGAGTTGGTGGCATCGAGAGGCGGCTGAACCGAGTTCTGGCCCTGGAGCTGGGAAGACGATACCGCAATGGCTGCGGTGGCGATAGCAAGCAAAGGGAAGCGCAAGCGATTCTCCGGGTGTTCCTGCGCAGGATAGCTGATTGCGCGCGCCGAAACGTTGCCCGGGACCAATCAGGTTGTGCCGGCGGGCTGATTGATCGACTTTCGGAGAGGGTTTTGGTCCCGGACGGCAATGTGGGGCAAAGCAACAGCGGCTATACCGCTGCCGCATCCAAGTGGGCGGGAGATACGCTGTGAAGGTCCGCCAGATCGTTACCATATTCCGCCGCAGCTTTGACGACTGGAATCGCCATAACGCCACGCGGCTGGGCGCGGCGCTGGCCTTCTACACGATTCTGTCGATATCGCCGCTGGTGATTCTCACCCTGGCCATTGTCTCGCTGATCTATAACCAGACCGCAGCCAAGACGCACCTTCTGGACGAGGTGCAGGCGCTGGTTGGGTGGCAGGGGCGCGTGTCCGTCCAGACGATTCTGAACAGCGGCCACGGTCTGAAGAACGGAATCTTCTCGACGGTCGTGGGCGTCGTGGTGCTGCTGGTGGGCGCATCGAGCGTGTTCCAGGAGCTGCGCGCCGACCTGAACGCGATCTGGAATGTTGACCCGAAGGCCTCGTCGGGCATCAGGGGAATGCTGCGGGAGCGGGTTTTCTCGTTTGGACTGGTGCTGGCGGTGGGCTTTGTGCTGATGGTTTCGCTGGTGATCAGCGCGGCGCTGACGGCGATCGCGAAGTTCTTCTACGGACTGCTGCCGGTGCCGCCGCTGCTGCTGGACTTCTTCAATAACCTGGTGTCGCTGGTGGGCATTGCGGTTTTGTTTGCGGCGATTCTGAAGTATGTCCCGGCGTGTCCCGTGGCCTGGCGCGATGTTCGCGTAGGCGCCATGGTCACGGCCGTGCTGTTTGTGATTGGCAAGGCGCTGCTGGGGATCTACCTGGGCATGTCGACCACGGCCTCAAGCTATGGTGCTGCCGGGTCGCTGGTGGTGCTGGTGATCTGGGTGTACTACTCGGCGCAAATCTTCTACTTCGGCGCGGAGTTCACTCACGTCCACGGGCTACTCAATCGCGACCAGCTGCATGAGCCACGCAATCCGAAGCTCGAAAAGGCGGCGTGAAACGACAGGCGCGGAATCCGGCGAGATCACTCGCCGTTCGGCGCGCAGGACTTGCAGGTCACAAGGATTGTGTTGAGGCAGCATCCGGGGGCTGCGGCGTCGGAGAGAGCCAGGTTTCGCGCGCTGCCGGTGTGAAGCCCTGGCAGGCGCAGTCGGGAACGATGCAATGATGCTCACCGCAATAAAGGTGATTGTTGGCTGGGTGGCCGCACATGCAGTGCGCGTGGGGATGGCGATCGCGTTTGTTTCCGAACGTCATGGGAAAGACGATGGCACGGGTTTGGCTCGTTCGCTTGTGATAAGGGTCACTCCGCGATTTCCTGCAAAGAAAGAACTGGCTGATTCCGGGTATGTCTGGGAAAGTAACTCGCTCCTTTGCAGTGGCTTGATCATGCGAACCCTCCGGCGTGATGCAGCGCACATAAAAAGCAGGTGCGGCTCCGGTACAACAAAGGGAACGAGGCACGCCGATGAAGGACTCACTCCCCAACTACGAATTCGATATAACTGAGCTGGCGCTTGAATCGCCCTTGTCAGAGCACAAGGCGACGGCGGCGCTGGTTGCAGAGTTCCACAAACGGGGCACGACGCAGGTTTTCACAGAGGAAGAGACGTTGTTCCGGCAAGGGGATGAGCCGGGAAGCGTCTACCTTGTCGTGTCTGGCCAGGTGGAGCTCACGATGCCGGTTTCACGGACGCAGGCGATGGGATTCCGCGCGATCGTCGGATCGCTGGTGGGGCTTCCCGCAGCGTTTGGCAATCGGGCTTATTCGATGACCGCAACGGTGAGACGGGGCGCGGAACTGGTGTGCCTGGACCGCGCGCAGCTGGGCGAGATGCTGGGCGAGATGCCGATCCTGGCGCTCGACGTGCTGCGGATTCTGGCGGCGGAGACGCGCTCGGCAAGAATTGCGATTGTGGATGTGAGTGGCGGACATCGAAGGCGAGGTCTACCTCGACGGACTCTTCGAGCGTCGTAAAAACAGACGACAGACAGCAGACGACAGAAGGCAGCTTCGGGTCCGAGATCGTCGATGGCTGCTCCCACCAAACGACAAAGGCGTCGCGAGAGAAGCGCGCCAGTTATCCCATGCATGTCTCCACAGAACGGGAGACGTGGGATAGCTGGCGCTTTCTTTCGTACGAGCTACTCTTCGCGGAGCAGGATCAGGGGGTCGACGGCCAGCGCGCGGCGGGCGGGAATGCTGGCGGCAGCCAGGCCCAGCACCAACATGGTTAGCGTGACGCCGCCCAGGACGTAAGGGTCTTTGGGGCTGGCCTGGTAGACGATGAAACTGAGGACCTTGGTCGCGAGCAGTCCTAAGGCTACTCCTGTGATGGAACCGGCGGCGAGAAGGCGGAAGGCGCGTCCCAGGGAGGCTGTCAGGACTTCGCGCCTTCCGGCGCCGAGAGCTACGCGAATTCCCAACTCGCGCAGGCGGCGGCTGACCGTGTAAGAAGCCATGCCGAAGATGCCGGTGACGGCCAGCATGGCGCCTAGCAATCCGAGGACGCCGAGAGCGACGGAAGCGACGCGGGATGGGAAGAGGGCGGTGCTCATCTGTTCCGTCCACATACTGGGCAACAGCGGCAGGCTCGTGTCGAGGGCGTGGACCGTGCGCAGGACGGGGGTGGCGATCTGCGAGGCGTCACCTTTGAAGCGGACCACGAGGTAGGCGCTGGGCGTCTGTTGTTGCTGGAAGGAAAAGAACATGGCCGGCTGCTGATCTTCAGTGAGGGTGCGGTATTTGCCGTCTTCGACGACACCGATAACCTCGGCTCGCTTGCCGCCCCAGTACTTGAAATGTCCGCCGATGGCCTTTTCGATGGAGCCAAAGACCTTGACGGCGAAGGTGCGGTTGACGAGAGCGACGGTTGGAGCTTTTTTGTCGTCGGTGAAGGCGGTGTCGCGGCCGGCGAGGAGGCGTGTGCCGGAGGCGGCGAGGTAGCCGGGCGAGATCTGGTAATTCATGGCGTCGGCAGCGTAGTTGGTGGGCTTGTAGTCGGTGGCGGTGTCGCTGTAGACGTAGGAGTCGCCGCTGCCGAGGGCGAGCGGGAGATCGCTGATGACGGCGACGGAGGCGACGCCAGGCAGCGCGGCGACGGAGTCAATCATGCGGCGTTGGAACTGCACGACGCGATCGTCGGAGTAGCCGGCCATGTGCAGGTCGTTGCCGACCAGGAAGACGTTCTTGGGATCGAAGCCGAAGCTGGAGTGGAGCGAGCGGACGAGGCCGCGGACGGCGACCAGCGAGGAGGTAACGAGGACGGCGCAGATGGCGATCTGGAGGACCAGCAGGACGTCGCGAATGTTGAAGCGGCGGCCGCCGGAGGTGCTGGCCATGCCGGTACGGATGATCTGCCAGGGGTCGGCGCGCAGGACCTGGCGGACGGGAACCATGCCGAAGAGCAATCCGCTGAAGACGGAGAGCAGCAGGGCGACCGCGTAAGTGCGGAGATCGGGGTTGACGGGGACGTTGACGGGAACGTCGGGAATGGGCTGCCAGGTGGAGAGCAGACGCAGAACGACGATGCCGCCAGCAAGGCCGATGACACCGCCGGCGATGGAGACGGTGACGGCTTCAGTGAGCAGGCGGCGCAGGATGAGCGAGCGCCGGGAGCCGAGAGCGAGGCGGAGAGCAACATCCTTGGCGCGGTCCGCGGCGCGGGCGGCGAAGAGGCTGCCGAGGTTGGCGCAGGCGGCGAGAAGGATGAGGCCGGCGAGGAGCATGAGTCCGGCCATGAAGGCGCGCGCGGGCCCGCCAAGCATGTCGCCGACGAGGCCGGGCTTGGCGAGGGTGAAGTTGAGGCCCTCGTCATCGGATGGGTAAGCTTTGGCGAGGGAGGCGGCGATGCCGTTGAGATCGGCGGTGGCTTGCTGTGGTGTGACGCCGGCACGGAGGCGGCCAACGACTTCAGCGGAGTGATTGCCGCGCTCCTTGTTGGTATCGAAGCCGCGGATGAGGGCGAGCTCGGCCATCGGAACGAAGATGGCGGGAGAGATGAATAGCTCGGTGCCGCGGAAGCCCTTCGGGGCTACGCCAATGATGGTGAGGGGATGCTTGTTGAGGGAGACGGTGCGTCCGACGACGCCGCGGTCGGCGTGGAAGTAGCTGTCCCAGAAGGGATAGCTAAGGACGACGTAGGGAGCGCTGCCGTCGCCTTTTTCTTCGGGAGCGTGAAAGAAGCGGCCGAGGAAGGGCTGGACGCCGAGGGAGTCGAAGTAATTGCCGCTGACGGCCAAAGGCCAGGCGGTAGTGGGATTGACGCCATTGTCGACGCCGACGGGGCCGATGATGTCGTAGGTGATGAGGCTGTCGAAGGTGCGATTGCGGTCGCGGATGTCCTTGTAGTCGAGGTAGGACTGGGAGGGATATTTGAAGCGCTGCACCATGTAGAGGTTCTGCGCGTTGGGCAGATTGAGGGGATGGAGGACGATGGCGTTCAAGACGCTGAAGACCACGGCATTGGCGCCGATGCCGAGGGCCAGGGTGACGGTGGCCGTCAGGGTGAAGCCTGGCGACTTGACGAGCTGCCGGATCGCGGATCTCAGGTCTTTGAACATAATGATTGGGGATACGCGAGTGAGGGGGAGGTTGGTTCCCGGGCTGGTGATCTCGCTCACTTTGGGACAGATAATACTTTTTTGGCTGGGCGATGGAGGGCGGTTCCTGTTGACGGAGGTGTTGGCACGCGCTCATTATTGTTGCGCGGAGGTGCATGGTGACTGGTTTGGAGGAGGCACGCATGTATCGGAGCGAGGGAACGCCGCGGGAGCAGGAACACGAGTCGAGCTCCCTGGAGGTGTTCCTGGCCGAAGAGCAGCTTCACCCGTCGCTGGACGAGATCTTCCGGCAGATCGACGCGGCGCATAAGCGCGGAGATGAATGGCTGCGGCAGCATTTTCATCCGGCGCACGCGCGGCACGGAAGCAGATAAAAGGCAGGGACAAAGGGACCGAGGGACACAGGGACACGGGCGACCTTTGGACCTTGCGGATGAGCGTCGCCATCCTCACGGAGCCGGTGGTATGGTGCTGCTATCGGATGAAGCGGCATGTATTGATCTTCGGGCTGGTGGGCGGGGCACTGGTTTGCCTGCTGCGGCTGATTGAGTATCGATTCCTGATTCTGGAACACTCCTTTGAAATCTATGGAGGGCTGATTGCGCTGACGTTCGCGGCGTTGGGCATCTGGCTGGGCGTGCGCGTGACGGGACGCCGGCGCGAGGTGATTGTGCGCGAGGTACCGGTGCCGGCGGCGCCGCCGGCTCAGCCGTTTGTGGCGAACGAACGGAAGCGGGAGGAGTTGGGGATCACGCCGCGGGAGTTGGAGATTCTAGGGCTGGTGGCTCAGGGGCTGAGCAATCGCGAGATCGCCGGGAAGCTATTTGTGAGCGAGAACACGGTAAAGACGCATTGCAGCCGCGCGTTTGAAAAGCTGGGGGCGCGGCGGCGGACGCAGGCCGTGCAGTTGGGAAAAGAGATGGGACTGCTTTGAAGCAGGCGCTAGGGACTGGGGACTAGGGACTAGGAGGGACGAATGGACGAGGGACATAGGGACAGAGAAGAGCCTGCCTGTGGGTTGGCTGCTGGGGAGATTGTAGAGTCTCGCGTCGCCTGAAGGGATGATTTTTGGGGTTCTGACGCAAAATCACACTTAAGCATGACGACAGGGACCCTGACTGGCCGGGTAGGGTGAGGTTGCGTTGCGGTGAATTCAGGCCGGCGACGAATTTGGAGGCGGTGATGAAGAAGATTGTTCTGACGTTTGGGGTGATTTCGGGGGTAGTGCTCTCGGTTCTGATGCTGGGGACGCTTCCGTTCCAGCATCAGATTGGGGAAGATCGTGCGCTGATCGTCGGCTACACAACGATGGTGGCGTCGTTTCTGCTGGTGTACTTTGGCATCCGGTCATACCGCAATAATGTGGGCGGGGGACGGATTTCGTTCGGGCGGGGATTTGCGGTCGGCATCCTGATCACGCTGATCACGTGCGTGTTTTATGTGGCGACGTGGGCGGTGGTGTATCACTTTTTCATGCCGAACTTCATGGGCGACTACACGGCACACGAGATCGCCAAGGTGCAGGCTTCAGGGGCGAGCGCGGCGGTGATCCAGGCCAAGACGGCGCAACTGCAACAGTCCGCTGCGTCCTACAACAATCCTCTGATCTTCACGGCGATGACGTTCATCGAGCCGTTTCCTGTGGGGCTGCTGATTACGTTGATTTCGGCGGCAGTGCTGAGAAAGGCAGGGGTCAGGGATCAGGGGTCAGGGGTCAGAGAGAGGCCGGTTAGCGAGTCAGCGAGTTAGCTGGCGAGGGACGAGTCCGATCTTTCTCGGCCCTCGTCGCTCGGAGACTCGTCCCTGCTTGTTCAGTGTCCATTAGCGGACATTTTCGGTCGAATTCGTACAGGTCCCTGATGCTCGCTGCTCCGAATCGGCGGTCTATCTCTAATGGAGTGTGTGGGCCGCGCGTGGCCCGTGATGGCCGCGGTCTTGCAAGTGTCCTCGCATCCCGCCGTGTGTGGAGGCCTTATTGGGGACCTTGCTCCAGGATCTGCGCTTTGCTTTCCGCCAGCTGCGGAAGGCTCCCAGCTTTGCCATCACCGCTGTATTGACCCTGGCGCTCGGCGTGGGCGCGAACACCGCCATCTTTAGCCTGGTAAACATGTTGCTGCTGAAGCCCCTGCCGGTTCCGAACGGGCAGCAGATCATGACGATTGTGCTGCGGGAGAACAACGGCACCCTGCAGCAGCAGTTCTCGTGGCCGGAGTACCGGGAGATCCGCGCGCAGGCGGGCAAGTCGTTCAGCGATGTATTTGCGTACGATCTCTCGCTGGATGCGCTGTCGATGCCGGGCCAAAGGCCGGATCGCATCGTGACGGGTTTTGTTACCGGGAACATGTTTGAAGCACTGGGGCTGAAGCCGGCCGCGGGGCGGTTGTTTCGACGCGATGAAGGTGAGGTGCTGGGCCAGGACCCGATCGTGGTGCTGAGCTACGACTACTGGAGGAAGCGGTTCAACAGCGATCCGGGAGTGGTGGGTCGTGTGGTGGCGATGGACGGCCATCCGATGACGATAGTAGGCGTGGCGCCCAAGGGATTTCACGGGACGCAGAGTTTTGTGGATATGGCGGCGTTCATGCCGCTGTCGGAACTGGTGATCGACACGCCGGCTGACTTGATCGAGGGGTTGCAAAACCGGAGCTATCAGGTGGAGGCCCGGGTGCGTCCCGGCGTAACGCGTGAGCAGGCCAATGCAGAGCTGAGCCTGGTGGCGCAGAGCCTGATGCGCCAGCACCAGGAGTGGGAGAAAAAGCTGGGAATCGAGGCGTATCCGGAGACGAGCCTGAGGATCAACACGGGCGACCCGAATGCGCTGATGGTGATTGCGGGGCTGTTCCTGGCGCTGGCGGCGATGGTGCTGCTGCTGGCGTGCGTGAATGTGGCCAACCTTGTGCTGGTGCGGGCGACGACGCGGGCGCGGGAGATGGCGATTCGTACGGCGCTGGGGGCGGCGCGGAACCGGCTCTTCCGCCAGATGATGACGGAGAGCGTTTTGCTGTCGCTGATTGGCGGCGCGATGGGTGTGCTGCTGGGGATGCTGAGCGGCATGGAACTCGGCAACATGAACCTGCACGCAGATGTGCCCATTATTTTCGATTTCAACTTTGACTGGCGGATTTTCTTCTACTCGTTTTCCGCGGCGCTGATTGCGGGAGTGGTGGTGGGACTGGTGCCCGCGGTCCGCATTGCGCGCGCCAACGTGAACAGCGTGCTGCATGAAGGCAGCCGCGGCGTGACCGGCGGGCGCCACAGGTTGCGCGACGGACTGGTTGCGCTGCAACTGGCGAGCTCGCTGGTTCTGCTGGTGATCGCGGGGCTGTTTGTGCGCAGTCTGACGGCGATGCAGAGAGCGGACCTGGGTTTCAGGCCGGACCACGTGATGAACTTCGTGGTGGATACCAACGAGATTGGAATGACAGGCGAGCAGGCGCGCGCAATGCAGCACAACATTGTTGCCGGGCTGGGTGGGCTGGGCGGGGTGCGCTATGCCAGCAGTGCGAGCTCGGTTCCATTTGGCTATTTCGGCAATGGCGACCGGCTGCTGATTGATGGCGCGGCTGCGCCGGCGAATCCCACTGACCGCGACTCCGGTTACAACGTGGTTTCGCCGCAGTACTTCAGCGTGATGGGAATCGACCTGGTGAGCGGGCGCGGGTTTACCGACGCAGACAACGCGCAGGGTCGCGATGTGGCGATTGTGAGCGAGAGCGCGGCTAAAAGGTTTTGGCCGGGACAAAGCGCGATTGGCCGCATCTTCCGCACGTCGAGCGAGAAGGACCGCAAGCTCGAGGTTGTGGGGATCGCACGCGACGCTGAGTTCCAGATGTTCAACGGAGGCAAGACGCAGAATTACTTCTACGTGCCGTTTGAGCAGCATGTGAAGGGCAATACGCTGATGGTGCTGCAGGTGCGGACGCAGATGGATCCGCTGACGGTGCGGACGGAAGCGGAGAAGGTGATTCATTCGTTTTCGCCGCAGCTGCCCATCTTCCAGGTGCAGTCGATGCACGAAGCGCTGTATACGCTGAATGGATTGTTGCTGTACCAGGTTGGGGCGTCGCTGGCGGCCGTGATGGGAGCACTGGGATTGACGCTGGCGATCATCGGGCTGTATGGCGTGGTGTCGTATGCGGTGAGCCGGAGAGTGCACGAGATCGGACTGCGGATGGCGCTGGGCGCGACGCGCGGATCGATCTTCAGTATGATCTACCGGCAGTCATCGGTGATGATTGCGAGCGGACTGGGAATTGGGCTGGGGCTTTCTCTGCTGGCCGCGAAGGCCTTCGGGACCGTGGTGGCGGTGAGCGTTTGGGATCCGCTGACGTACGTGCTGGTGTGCGGAGTGCTGGCACTGGCGGCGTTGGTGTCGTGCTTCTTCCCTGCGCGGCATGCGATGGGCGTGGAGCCGATGGTGGCGTTGAGAGAAGACTAGTTAGCGAGTTAGCGAGTCAGCGAGTCAGCAAGTCAGCAAGTCAGCGAGTTAGCGAGTCAGCGAAAACCGAGAGTGAGTTTGAGTGCGGCCATGCGAGCTGGTATGACGCACGAAGGGGATGCGGGTCACTGGTCTCCGACGCATCCCCTTTTTTTGTGCCTGGCTAATTTGGCGATGGGGACGCGGAGGTCGCCGCCGGTCATCTGCCTGGGCTCTTGCAGTTTGAGGATGGAGAGCAGCGTTGGGCTGATGTCGCGCAGCGAGCCGTCGTTGCGCAGACGGAAGTGCTCGGCATCTTCGCTGATATAGATGAAGGGCACCGGATTGGTGGTGTGCGCCGTGTGCGGTCCGCCGGTGACGGGGTCGACCATCATCTCCGCGTTGCCGTGGTCGGCGGTGATGAGCCAGGCGCCGTTGCGCTCCTTGACGGCTTTGTAAATGCGGCCAAGCTGGGCGTCGACGGCTTCGCAGGCCTTGATGGTGGGCTCGAGCCTGCCGGAGTGGCCGACCATGTCGGCGTTGGCAAAGTTGGCGACGATGAGATCGAAGGCGGTGTCTTCGACGGCTTTGACGATGGTGTCGCCGATGGCTTCGGCCTTCATCTCGGGGGCGAGATCGTAGGTGGCCACTTTGAGCGAGGGAATCATGGTGCGGTCTTCGCCGGGGAAGGGAACTTCGATACCGCCGTTGAAGAAGTAGGTGACGTGGGCGAACTTTTCGGTCTCGGCGACGCGCAGGTTGCGCAGCTGGTGGCCGGAGAGGACGTTGGCGAGAATGTTATCCATCGATTCGGGAAGGATGACCAGCGGCAGCTCGTAGAGCTTGTCGTACTGGGTCATGCAGACGTAGTGGAGGTTCTTAGGGATCTCGCGGCGGGGGATGATCTCATCGAGGGACTCCCAGGCGTCGAGGTCCTTGCCGCCATTTTTGTTGAGGCCGCTTTCGCGGGTGAGGACGCGGGTAATCTGGCGGGCGCGGTCGGCGCGGAAGTTGAAGTTGATGCAGACGTCTTCATCGCGGATCTGTCCGGCGGGCTTGCCTGCTGCGTCAACAACGACAAAGGGAATGAGGAACTCGTCAGTGACGTTGTTGTTGTAGCTTTCCTTGATCCGTGCGACGGGGTCCGCGTGAGAGCCTCCCTCGGCTTTGCCGGTGACCATGGCGTCGTAGGCTTTGCGTTCGCGTTCCCAGCGCTTGTCGCGGTCCATGGCGTAGTAGCGGCCGTTGATGGAGGCGACTTTGCCCACGCCGTACTCGCGCATTTTTTGTTCGAGGGCGGCGATGTAGCCGGCGCCGGAGGTGGGGCCGGTGTCGCGGCCGTCCATGAAGGCATGAACGAAGACTCGCTCGAGCTTATACTCCCGGGCAGCGCGGAGCAGCGCGTACAGGTGTTCCTGGTGGGAGTGGACGCCGCCGTCGGAGACGAGGCCGAAAAGATGGAGTTGGCGGCCACCTTCGCGGGCGAGCTTCATGGCGTTGGCGATGGAGGAGTTGGTCGCAAACTCGTTTTTGGCGATGAGCTCGTCGATGCGGGTGATGTCCATGTGGACGATGCGGCCGGCGCCGATGTTGAGGTGGCCGACTTCACTGTTGCCCATCTGGCCGTCGGGCAGGCCGACGAAGTGCTCCGATGCCCGGATCAGGGTGTTGGGAAATTCGCGGAGGAGCTTGTCATAGGAGGGCTTGCGAGCCAGCGCGATGGCGTTGTTGGCGGTTTCGGCGCGGTAACCCCATCCGTCGAGGATGGTGAGGACGAGAGGACGCTTGGACACGAAGACGGTACCCCGTTCGAAGGAAATGATCCTACTCAGGATAAATGTCCAGGGGGCGGGAGAGGTGTAGCCGGAGTCACATGCGGTAGCGTCGGGGGTGTGCGTCATTTGGACGCCTAACTGTTGGCGACGGCGGGTATGTCGATGCGCTTGTAGTGGGTGGGAGTTCCCGTGAAGCAGTGCCAGGAAAAAGAGTGAACGAAGCCGGATTTGGCACGCTTTACCCGGAGAACGCAGTATCGCTCGACGGCCTCGCCGAAGGATTCAAAGACCTCAGGCTCGGGCGAGAAGGCCTGATCGATGGTGACCTTGCCGTTCTGATTGTTCCACCAGCCGTGGATTTCATGGACGGAGCTGACCTGCCCGGCGATGTCCTGCAAAGTGATGGAAACCGCATAGAACTCGACCGGGCCTTCGGCGGTGGTGGGTTCACTGGTTTTGAAGAGCACGTTCTGCATGGAGAATGAGTCCGCCTGGGGTGAAGAATGACTGCCGGCACTCAGGCTGCACACAAAATCCACAGATCCCCGGGGCCGGAATCAGAGGGCCCGGGGTAATCCGTTGGATTGCTTGGCGAGGGTGTGCAGCCTGGATCCGGCATCTCGATGCTGACAGCAAGAGCCTGCAGCGGGTAGGTGGTTTTACAGTGATTTCACCGTTGAGAGCGGGAAGGGACTTTGTTTGGTTGCAGATGGCAGCGTGTGTTGGACCGGTGTGCGAACCAGCCAACGGGCGTGTATGCGTGAATTTATTGGAAGAGGTGGGTTGTGAAGGCTAGAATCCAGCGTTAATGGACATTCGAGATCAGCGGGAGAATGCGCGGGACGCGGCGCTTGCGGACAATCCCCGGTGGCAGCTTGTCCAGCGGATTGTAGCGAGTCCGGGGTTCGTCAATTCCCAGCGCCTGGCAGCCTTTTTGCTGTACGTGAGCAGGCAGACGCTAACCGGGAATGGCGACGCCCTGAACGAGCGGCTGATCGGGGAGACGGTTTTCGAACGCTCTCCCGATTACGATCCCCGCGACGACAATATTGTGCGTTCGCATGCGAGCCGGCTTCGGGCGCGCCTTGAGGAGTACTTCGAGCGGGAGGGAGATTCGGAACCGATCAGGGTTTCGATTCCGCGGGGAAGCTATGCGCCGGTTTTCAAGGGGGTGGCAGCTGAGACGTCTCCCCAGGCTGACAGTGTTCCGGAGGAGGTCAAGCCGGCAGCGGGGCCGAGATTGTGGGCGATCTTGTGTACGGTTGCCGGTCTGGTGATCGCGGCGGTTCCCGCCGTTTGGGTCGTGAATTATCGCCAGCATTCCTCCCAACAGACTCCTTCCCACAAGCTGTGGTCACAGATGTTTCGCAAGGATCAGCAGACGCTGATTGTTCCAGCAGACAGCAGCCTGGTAATTGCGCGTCTCCTTACCGGACACCAGGTTGCGCTTTCAAACTACGCCGGAGGTCGATACAGGCAGGATCCGGACTGCGCCAAGCCATGTGACCTGGCCATGGTGAAGACGGTTGAGTCCCTGCGCTACACGTCGATGAGCGATCTGGAATTCGCGGTGAAGATCACGCGTCTTCCCGAGGCAATTCCGGACCGGACGGAGATCCGCTACGCGCGCGACATCGAGCTGAAGGATCTGAAGGAATCAAATTTGATTCTTGCCGGCTCGCAGGAGGCGGATCCGTGGATGGCGGCCATCAGCGGCCAGATGAATTTTGTAGTTCACGATGATCCGGCGGCGGGTGCGCTGCGGGTCGAAAACCGACACCCGCAGCAAGGGGAGAAGGGTGAATATTCTTACGATCCGCATGACGCTCAGCACCGCGGACTGGCCACCATCGCATTTCTGCCGAATCTGAGTGGCAAAGGAAGCCTGCTGGTGGTGCAAGGGTTTTCGCACGCGGGTACGCAGGCCGCGGCCGAGTTTGTATCCGGCGGGACGGACCTTGATACCCTGCTGCGAGACTACGGCGTGGGCAGCGCGCCGTTGCCGCACTTCGAAATTCTGCTGGCGACGGTGGAGATTGACGGCATGGCGTCCCGGGCTGTTCCGCTGGCGTGGCATGTGTATCCCTGAGAAGCGAGTTAGCAAGTCAGCGAGTCAGCGGGTCAGCGAGTCAGGAAGTCAGCGAGTCAGGACGTCAGCGGGTCGGCTGGAGAAGGCCGCATGCGATCCTGATGTTATGGCTGGGCCAACTACGATCCATTTTGTGTGCACGGGGAACATCTACCGAAGCCGACTTGCTGAGGCGTACTGCACTTCACTCAACGCGGCGGGGATTCGTGCATCTTCGAGCGGCATTGCGGCCGGTCAGTGGGATGATGCGCCGATCTCACCGCATGCGGCGGAGCTCCTGGCCAGACATGGTCTGTCGTCGTATGCGGCGGCGCGATGGCAGCGGACGACGGCGGAGCTGGTTCGTTCGAGCGACGTACTGGTGTTCATGGAGGAGGAGCATCATCGCTTTTGCGAGTGCTGGATCGAGCCCCGGCAGAGAGTGGAGATCTGGGGCGTGAAGGATATCGACGGCCTTGAACTGGATGAGATCCCGAACGAGGTGGAACGAACCTTCGAGCTCATCCGGCGGCATACCGATGCGTTGATTGCGCGGCTGACCTAGCTTATCGGCCGCCGCCGATTTCGAGGATGGTGCCGGTGGTGTAGGAGGCGGCGTCGGAGAGAAGCCAGGCTACGCCGGCGGCGACTTCGTCAGCAGATCCGGCGCGCTTCATGGGAACGGATGGAGCCATCTGCTGGAGCCTGTCGGGTCTGCCAGCGGACGCATGCAAGTCCGTCTCGATGAGACCGGGCGCCACCGCGTTGACGCGGATGCCTTCATCTGCGACTTCGCGGGCGAGGCCGATGGTGAAGCTGTTGACCGCTCCTTTGGACGCGGCGTAGTGCACCCATTCGTTGGCGCCGCCGGTGCGGGCTGCGAGCGAGGAGATGTTGACGATGGCGCCGCCTGTTCCACCATGGCGCAGCGACATGTGCTTCACGGCTTCGCGGCAGCAGAGGATCATTCCGGTGACGTTGACGCGCAGCATGTCGTCGATGTTGTCGCGGTGCACGGATTCGACGCGGGAAAAGCCGCCAGTGATGCCGGCATTGTTGACGAGGCCTCCGATTCGGCCATAGGTTTTGAGAGCGGTGTCGAACAGGCGGAGGATGTCTTGTTCGCTGCGGAGGTCGGCCTGGATCGCGGTAGCGTCGCCGCCCGCGTTGCGGATGTCGGCGGTGAGCGATTCAGCGGCAGATTGATTGGAAGAGTAATTGATGACGACCGGGCGGCCCTGCGATGCGACGAGACGCGCAACGGCCGCGCCGATTCCGCGGCTGGCTCCGGTGATGAGTACGCAGGGTTGGGGCATGGGAGAGCGGATCAGGCGACGGCGAGTGTGCGGCGGCCTGCTCCTGATTTTGCTGGACGAACTTTGATTTCAATGTCGTAGCCTAGGCGGCTGAGGCAGAGCATCAGCTTTGCTTCAGAGAGATTGGAAAAGTTACCACGCATGAGGCCGGAAAGTTTTGGCTGAGTGATTCCCATGCGCTCCGCGGCCTCCTGTTGCGTGAGGCCGATGCGGCGCACAGCGCGAGTGATCTCGATGGCGAGACCGGATTTGATCTTGAGCTCGGCGGCATTGGGTAGAGCGAGATCCCTGAAGACGTTGCCCGAACTCACTTCGTATTCAAGTTGGCTCGGTCTTTTTCTTGGCAACCTGCAACTCCCTTGCAACTTGTTCGGCCATTTTGAGCCTGTTTCGAATGATGTCGAGTTCTCTCTTAGATGTCGAAATTCCTGAAAGGCTTTTCTTTTGGAAACAGTGCAGCACAAACACGGCTTCAGAGAATCTCACGGTGTAAACGGCTCGGTAGGTGCCCTTGGCATCGTCCTCGATGATCTCCAGTATTCCGGCATTGCCAAACCCTTTCAGCACCTTTGTGGATTCGTGTCGTTCACCTCGTTGGGCGTAGTACAGAGCATGGCCGAAAAACCTCCGCACAGGAGCGGGAAGGCATAACAAATCTCTCTTGCTGCTCCCGATCCAGATGAGCCTTTTTTCAGCATCCTCTTGCATGATTATACCTGAAAAGGAATAAACTGTTTTAGAAAAACAAAGGAGGAGGAATCTAAGAGATCCCTCCTCAACTGAGAACGTCGGACGCTATCCGTTGTAGTTGATGCTCTCGAGACCCAGGAAGGCAGCGCCGGAGCCCAGCTCTTCTTCAATTCTGAGCAGCTGATTGTACTTGGCGATGCGGTCCGTGCGGCTGACGGAGCCGGTCTTGATCTGGCCAACGCCGGTGGCTACCGCCAGGTCGGCGATAAACGTGTCTTCGCTCTCCCCGGAACGGTGGCTCATGACCGCGGTGTAGCCGTAGCGGCGGCCCAGGTCGATGGCTTCGAGCGTCTCGGTGAGGGTGCCGATCTGGTTCACCTTGATGAGGATCGAGTTGGCCACGCCCTCCTCGATGCCGCGCTGCAGGCGCTTGACGTTGGTGACGAACAGGTCGTCGCCCACTAGCTGGATGCGGCTGCCGAGGGTGTCGGTGAGGGTCTTCCAGCCCTCCCAGTCGTCTTCGGCGAGGCCGTCTTCGAGGGAGACGATGGGATACTGGCGGGTCCAATCGGCCCAGAAGCTGACCATCTCCTCGCTGGTAAGCTCGCGCTTGTCGCTCTTTTTGAAGACGTATTTCTTCTTTTCCTTGTCGTAGAACTCGCTGGAGGCGGGGTCGAGGGCGATGGCGATCTGGTCGCCTGCCTTGTAACCGGCCGCATCGATGGCTTCGAGAATGAGCTCGATGGCTTCGGAGTTGGACTTGAGCGAGGGAGCGAATCCGCCTTCGTCGCCGACAGCGGTGTTGTAGCCCTTCTTTTTGAGTACGCCCTTGAGGGTGTGGAAGGTTTCGGCGGACCAGCGCAGCGCATCGGAGAACCGCTCCGCGCCGACCGGCATGATCATGAACTCCTGGAAGTCGACGTTGGAGTCGGCATGCGCGCCGCCATTGAGAACGTTGAGCATGGGGGTGGGGAGGATGCTGGCGTTGACGCCGCCGAGATAGCGATAGAGGGGAATCTCGAGGCTCTGGGCGACGGCGCGGGCAGTGGCCATGGAGACGGCGAGGATGGCATTGGCGCCGAGTTTGCTTTTGTTGGCGGTGCCGTCGAGCGCGATCATGGTGGAGTCGATGAGGCGCTGGTTGGCTGCGTCCATGCCTTCGAGCTCGGGAGCAATAACGGTCTCAACGTTCTCAACGGCGTGCAGCACGCCTTTGCCAAGGTAATGGCTCTTGTCGCCGTCGCGGAGCTCGACGGCTTCATGCTCCCCGGTGGAGGCACCCGAGGGCACGATGGCGCGGCCCAGGTGACCGCTTTCCAGGATGACGTCGGCTTCCACAGTGGGATTTCCGCGCGAATCCAAAACTTCTCGCGCACGAATTGCAACAATTTCAGTCATGTCATTCCTCGCAATACGGTGCAGCAGCCGGTCATTCAAAAGGGGGCGGCGATCGACGGCAAGAGACTCCCCGGCGGCGCTCTGAATACTGGTCAGAAGCTCCTGCACGCTACGCATTCTGTCTCCGTCCCGGGAAAATACGGCAATTCCTGAGTTTGTGTGTCCTTTTTGTGGTGTTGAGGGTCGCCGCTCCCTGCTGGTCGCGTCGACTCTAGCGTACCGGCTCCGGGGCACAGTGACTCAGGAATTGCGAGAGCGAATGTTTCCAAGGGGATTCTAGCAGGCTGGGTGCTGGCTACCGGTGTGCCGATGGTCACAAGCGGGCCACGCAACGAGCGTATTCCGGGCTAGGGGGAGAAGCTTGGCGCGACGTAAGAGAGGCGCGAAGGAGTAGCGCCCAACGTTATCTTTCGTGATTCGTGCCGCCGGAGGCACACTGGATTTGAGGGATCGGGGCGGAGAGCGCGGTCCGCGATAGGCTGAGCTTGAGGGTGCTCCGGAAACGTAAAACGGGACCGAGCAACAAAGGGCGACGGGGCGTGTCTATACGTGTACGGCGAAATCCGCCGGGTTCCCCCGGTTTTTTCGTTTCCCTTAAGGAGAGTTTATGAATCGGCCGATTCTGGCGTGTGTCTTTCTGGCGATGGCCTCCGCAGGCTTGAATGCGCAGCAGCAGCCGGCTCCTCCGCCTTCTGATCCGAGTCAGGGCCAGGGCCAGGGGCAATACCAGGGGCAGTCGAATCCGCCTGCGGATGATGTAATCACGGCGCAGCAGGACCCGCCTGAGCCGGAGGCCAAGCCGGAGAAGCCCCGCGCCGGCAAGCCGCTGGCGCAGCCTGCGCCATCGTATCCGGCGGGCAATGGGGTGGGGCCGAGTCCATCGCAGAAGTATTCATCCGCGCCAACGGCGAATTATGCTGCGCCGAGCGCGGCGGCCACGCCGAATCTGGCGGATGGGACGGATAACGGAATTGTGGGGGCAGCGCCGGAGCGCACCGACCCGGGCCTGAACCGGCGGTATGCCGAAGATCCGGACGGCGATATTGTGCACCCACATCCGCTCGGGCCGGGCGAAGTGGCCGAGGGGACGACGATCCGGGTGCGGCTGACGACCGAGCTTTCGACGGCGCTGAGTCAGGTGGGCGAGACTTTCAAGGGCCGCGTAGCGAGCGATGTGCTCCAGGACGGGAAGGTTCTGATTCCGGCGGGCGCCGAGATTCATGGGCACGTCGTTGAGGTATCAGAGGGACACGCCGGTGGTCACGGAACGATCCGGTTGCGGCCGGACACGGTGGTTTTGTCGGATGGCCAGCAGTTCCACATGGACGCGATGGTGACCGGCACGCCCGGCAGCCGGACGCATGTGAGTGGTGAGGGAACCATCAACGCCGGCTCGCGCTGGAAGAAGGACGGGATTGAATACGGCGGGGCGGTAGGCGCCGGCGCTGTAACCGGCGCCGTGATTGCCGGCCCTGTTGGGGCGCTGACCGGCAGCCTGATTGGCGCCGGGGCAATTACGGTACATTTGCTGATTGACCATCCGCAGGCCAGGCTCGGGCCGGGCACGGTGCTCTTAATTACATTAAATAGCCGCTTGAATCTCGTTGCCACCACCACAGCCAGCAACTGACTTCTGAAATTGGATTCGCTTCGGCGCGGCTTCGGCCGCGCCGCTTTCTTTTTGGGTGACTGGGGTCACGGACAAGGCTGTGCAAGATGAGGACTATCTCTTCGAGGGACTAAGGGACTAAGGGACTAAGGGGCCCGGGGGTCGGGGAAGAGGGCGCAGTGGTCAATCGGCGAGAGCTTCTGATTGGAGGCGCAACGGCCGGGGCGGCGATGATGTCGGGGTGCTTCGCACACCGTTCGCCCTGGGAGTTTTTCACCGAGGATGAGGCGCGCACGCAGGCCGCGCTCTGCGACCAGATCATCCCGGCGGATGACTATCCGAGCGCTTCGCAGGCCGGGGCGGTTGCATTTATCGACCGGCAACTGGTGCGGCACTATGCCAACCATCAGAAGGCGTATCGCGATGGCCTGTGGCTGGCGGACGCGCTGTCGATGGCGCAGTTTGGCCCGAACCTGGGCGCGGTTTCTGTGGAGCAGCAATATGTGATTGCTCTCGCGCTGGAGAAGAAGGCGCCGGAGTTCTTTGAGCTGGTGCGGCGGCATACGCTCGAGAGCTACTACGGTTCGCCGCGGCATGGGGGCAATCGCGACGCGGTGAGCTGGCGGATGCTGGGGCTGGCTGAGCCGCCGCTTCGCGGACGCGCGCAGTACGACCTGAGACTGGCGGCGGGGACGAAGCGATGAAGCCTGTGAATGTGGTGGTGATTGGCGCGGGCGCTGCGGGCGGCATCGTGGCCAAGGAGCTTGCGACCGCTGGCCTGACCGTGGTGGTACTGGAGCGCGGTAAGTGGTACACGCCGCACGATTGCCGCAAGGATGATCTGCGCAATCAGCGGACCACGCTGCTGGGCAATGCCTTTGGACCCGAGGACGAGGATGGCCCGCGTGTCGTGGTTGACGGGCGCGGCAAGGTACGTTCGGTCGTGCCCAGCGATGGCGCGTACCAGAACAATGCGTCGTGCGTCGGCGGCGGGACTCTGAGTTACGGCGCGCAGGCCTGGCGCTATCTGCCGCAGGACTTTCGCATGCGGTCGACCTATGGTGTGCCGGAGGGCAGTTCGCTGGAAGACTGGCCCATCAGCTACGACGACCTGGAGCCGTTCTACGAGAAGGCCGAGTACGAGATTGGGATCAGCGGCGATTATTCGGGGACGCCGTTTCATGCGCCGCGACGCAACCCGCTGCCCATGCTGCCGCTGCCGCCGAATCGCGAGTTTGGCATTCTGGAGCCGGCAGCAAAACGGCTCGGTCTGCACCCGTTTCATCTGCCCATGGCGCGAAACTCGGTTCCCTACAACGGTCGCGGCCCCTGCATGCGTTGCCGCTGGTGTTGCGGCTTTGCCTGCGAGGCCGATGCCAAGAACGGATCGCAGAATACAGTGCTGCCGGTGGCGCTCGCAACGGGTAACTGCGAACTGCGCACCGAGTGCATGGTGACGCAGATTCTTACCGACGATCGCGGTCGTGCCCGCGGCGCTTCATACGTCGACAGCCGCGGATACCAACAGGAGCAGTTGGCGGACGTGGTTGTGGTGTCGGCGTGCGCCATCGAGTCGGCGCGTCTGCTGTTGAACTCGAAGAGCCGCTTGTTTCCGGCGGGGCTGGGTAACCGCTACGACCAGGTTGGCCGCCATCTGCAGGGACATCACTACACCGGAGCGGTTGGGTACTTCGACTTCGATACATACGACGACGTTGGCCCAGGCGCGAGCATCGCCGTGACCGACTACAACCACGGAACGCCGGGGCTGACAGGTGGAGGCATGCTGGCCAACGAGTTTATCCGGCTGCCCATCCACATGATTGATAAGCTGCCGGACGGAACGCCCAAGTGGGGTATCCGGCACAAGCAGGCGATGCGCGCGTGGCACCGGCGGAGCATCGTGGTGATGGGGCCGACGCAGCAGATTCCCACGGCTGCGGCGCGTGTGAGCGTAGACCCCGCCGTGCGCGATCGGTGGGAATTGCCGGTGGCGCGGATCGAGGGCAATGTTCATCCGCAAACGTATGACATTGGCGCGGTGCAGGCCAAGCGAGCCGAGGCATGGTTGAAAGAGGCTGGAGCGATCGAGACCTCGGTGATGTCGTATCGCTCAGAGACGGTAAGCGCTGGGCAGCACCAGGCGGGGACCTGTCGCATGGGCAACGATCCGCACGGGTCGGTGGTGAACAAAATCTGCCAGGTGCATGATGTCGACAATCTGTTCGTGATTGACGGCAGCGTGCACGTGACCAACGGCGGATTCAATCCCGCGCTGACGATCATGGCGGTGGCGTATTACGCGTCGGCCGCACTGGTGCGCGAGTGGAAGGGCACGAGGTTCCGGTCATGAAGCGCAAGTGGATCATGGGCGGAATCATGGCGGCTGCGCTTGCTCTGCTGGCCGTGGCCGGGAACTACGGTGCGAGCATCTACTATGCCGCGGGGCATGGAACGGGCTGCGCGGATTGCCACGAGATGGCTATGAATGTGAGCGCGGTGCATGGTTCGCCGCACGGCAACGCGACCTGCTCCGATTGCCACGAGGCGAGTATGGGCACGAAGCTTCGGCATATTCGTGCGCACCTGATGGGCCGGCGTGCGGAAGAGGTCCGGCTGCGCGAGGCCGACGTCCGGCCGATGATTGGCAAGTGCCAGCAGTGCCATCAGCAGGAGTTCGCAAGCTGGCATGCGGGGGCGCATGCGGCGAGCTATAGCGAGATCTTTGCGAACGCGGAGCACAACGCGAAGCGGCGGTTGGCGGACGATTGCTTCCGCTGCCATGGCATGTACTTCGAGGGCGGGATGCGCGACCTGGTGAAGCAGAGCGGCGCGCGTGGGGTATGGAAGCTGGCGAATCCGGAGCTTGCGGCCGAGCCTGCGATTCCGTGCTTAGCGTGCCACTGGGTGCATCGCGAAGGCGCCGTGCTGAGCAGGCAGGATGCGAAGGGTGCGTCGGGTGGGCCGGTGGTGCGCGATTCGCTGGCGTTTTACGATCGCCGCGAGGAGACGCATTTTCGGGCAGCGTCGCTCGCTCTGCCGCAGATTTACGATGGGCCGCGGATGATCAGGGTAAGCCCCGACCCGCGCCAGGGTTTGTGCTACCAGTGCCACGCGCCGCGGCAGCCGGAGACCGAGAGCGTAGCCGCGAAGAATGGATGGGGACCGCAGGCGGGGTCGGGCGACGATCGCACGCCCATGGGTGTCCACGAGGGGATCAGCTGCGTGGCCTGCCACGGCGGGCACAATGAGGATGCGCGCAGCTCGTGCGCGAACTGCCATCCGGCGATGTCGCACTGCGGCATTGCGGTTGAGAAGATGGATACCAGCTTCGCCAATCGCAAAAGCGCGCATGACATTCACTGGGTCAAGTGCGTGGATTGCCATCAGCACGGGGTGCCTCGCGTCAAGACGAGCGCTGTTTCCCAAAGACAATGAGCGCCGATTTCGAGCCAGGGCTCCCCTGATAGACTCCCAATTTGGTTGGGAGGTCGGTGTGAGTACTGATATTCAGACGGTTGCCGTAGTCGGCGCGGGAACCATGGGCTCAGGTATCGCGCACGTCTTTGCGCGCTCCGGTTTCCAGGTACTGCTTTGCGACGTGGAGCAGCGCTTTCTCGATCGCGCCGTCGGGCAGATTCGCACCAATCTGGGCCGTGACGCGGCAAAGGGTAAGCTCGCTGAGGCCGACATTGAGCCGGCCCTGGCTCGCATCACTCCAACCACCGATCGCGAGTCGCTCAGCGCTGCCGATTTCGCCATTGAAGCAGCAACGGAGCGTTTCGAGCTGAAGTCGGAGATCTTTCGTGCGCTCGATCGCGTAATGCCGCCGGGAAGGATCCTGGCCACAAACACGTCGTCCATTTCGATTACGCGGCTGGCGGCGCTGACGGGCCGGCCGCAGGACGTGATCGGGATGCACTTCTTCAACCCGGTGCCGGTGATGGTGCTGGTTGAGGTAATTCGCGGGCTGGCCACCAGCGATGCGACCTTTGGAACGGTGCGGGACCTGGCGGTGCGCCTGGGCAAGACGCCGGTCGAGGTGAATGACGCGCCGGGCTTTGTGTCGAACCGCGTCCTGATGCCGCTTATCAACGAGGCTGCTTATGCCGTGATGGAGGGCGTGGCAACGGCCGAGGCGGTGGACCAGGTTTTCAAGCTGGGTATGGCGCATCCTATGGGACCGCTGACGCTGGCCGACCTTATCGGCCTGGACGTGTGCGTGGACATCATGCGGGTGCTGTATGAAGGCCATGGGAATCCTCGGTTCGCGCCCTGCCCGTTGCTGGTGCGGATGGTGGATGCGGGATGGCTGGGGCGGAAGTCGGGGCGGGGGTTCTATGAATATGAAAAATAAGCTACTTCTGTATGCAACTCTATTCCTTACCTGAGGTAAGGAGTATACTTGGACGCGAGGTACGGATATGGCTTCGGCGGCATTGACCTCCAAGGGACAGATTACGATTCCGGTTGAGATCCGCAAGAAGCTCGGGTTGAAGACAGGCGACCGGGTGCAGTTCGTGGAAGGCGCAAACGGTGAGATTGTGCTCAAGCCGAAGAACCGCTCGATCATGGACCTCCACGGGGCAGGCAAATGGAGTGGGCCGCCCGTGACAATCGAAGAGATGAACGAGACGATCGCAAAGGGTTGGGCCGGCCTGCTCAAGGAAGACGAAGAGAGTTAAATGACGGGCCTCGACACCAATGTTCTCGTTCGCTTTGTGATGGCGGACGACCCGCTTCAATCGGAACAGGCGCGTGCACTGGTGGGGTCCTTTTCCCCAGAATCTCGCGGGTTTATTTCCCTTGTGTGTCTGGCTGAGTTGGTTTGGGTTCTCCGGAGCAAGTACCGACAACCGAAACGGGAGATTGTTGGATGGCTCGAACGATTTCTCGAATCATCGGAGCTTGCATTCGAGAGCCAGTCGGCCGTCGAGCAGGCGCTCGCGATTTATGAGGGTGGCAAGGCCGAATTCTCCGATTGCCTGATTGAGCGATCTGGCGCTGGCGCGGGCTGCCAAAGCACATTGACGTTCGATGCAGAGGCCGCCGAGTCGGCCGGCATGCGGCTCATCGCCATCTGATCGAGCACTTCAGCGCTTATCCATGGCGCGGGGTGCCCTGCTTGTCACATCGGTGGAACCCGATGGCGCTCTCTTGCGTACTCTCGAACTAAGACGATCAGGGCGAACAGCTCTTGCACTGAACCAAAGCCGGACCGTCTTGTCGAATCCATATGCAGAGTTTCTCCGACACTCTCGGGCAGGTGTTTCGCGCGATTGCCGCCAACAAGCTGCGCTCGTTCCTGACCATGTTCGGCATCGCCTGGGGAGTGGGCTCGCTGCTGGTGCTGGTAGGGCTTGGCGAGGGCTTTCGCTCCGGCCAACGCCGGCAACTGGCTACCTTCGGCAATGACGTGGTTTTGATGTTCAACGGGACCATTCCCGCGGTCGCCAACCAGCACACGGGGATGCGTCCCTACCAGTTCACGCCGGAGGATGTGGCTGCCATTCGCAAGCTGCCGGAGATTCGTTCGGTTACCGGCCTTTTGAACCGCAACGATCTTTATGAAGTGAGTGCCTACGCAAACACTTCGGGCCAGGTGCTGGGTGTTGAGCCGAATTTTGCGGAGATCCGGTTTGTGCCGCTGGCGGAAGGCCGTTTCATCGATGCCGCGGACCTGGCGGAGCGTCGGCGCGTGGTGGTGCTGGGATACAAGAGCGCCCAACTGCTGTTTCCGGGCCGGCCCATGCTGGGCGAGACCATTACTATCAATGATGTGAGTTTCGCGGTGGTGGGCCGCGTGGGCACCATCAGCCGGGGCAACAACGATAGCGACAATCAGAAGGTCTATGTCCCCATCGCCACCATGCAGGACCTGTTCGCGATGAAGGGCGACAACGTGCCGCATGATGCACTTACGTCGATCCAATACCAGCCGGCGACGCACGGAGACACGACTGCGGCTGTGCCCGCGGTGCATCGGGTCGTTGCCGAGCGCCACGGATTCGATCCGTCAATGAAGGACGCATTTCAGGAGTGGGACACGATCCAGGAAGAGCACATGATCGGCGCGATCTTTACGGCAATGGATGTGTTTCTGGGCGGCGTGGGGATCGTGACGCTGGCGCTGGGAGCTGTCGGGATCATCAACATCATGCTGGTGTCGGTGACGGAGCGGACGCGCGAGATCGGAGTGCTGAAGGCCATTGGCGCGACGCGCCGCAGCATTCTCACGCAGTTTTTCTGGGAGGGGCTGCTGCTGACAGGCGTCAGCGGGATCATCGGGATTGCGGTGTCCGGCGGCGGCATGTGGGTGCTGCAGCAGTTGCTCACGGGCAAGATCCCGGGATTCGATCCTCCGCGGCTGGTGCCGTGGTCGGCGGCGTTGGCGCTGGGAAGCCTTGTGTTGTGCGGCGTGGTTGCGGGAATTTACCCAGCGAGCAAGGCAGCGGAGTTGGATCCGATTGAAGCGCTGCGGAGAGAAACCTGAGAGGCAGTTTTTAGCTATTAGCTTTTAGCTGTTAGCTGGACTAGGGGAGAACGAACTCTTGATTGTGAGCCGATGGGGCGCCGTCCCTCCGGCACTCCGGGGTGTTGTTGCGAGGCCTCCCCAGCGCTGAAGCGCTGGGCTAACAAACATTGCGCCTCCGGCGCGGGAGCGTTTTAAAAGCGAGCTAAGAGCTAAGAGCTAAGAGCTAAGAGCTAAGAGCTAAGAGCTAGAAACTAGCGGCCAGGAGCTGGAAGATGTTGAAGGACATACTGGGGCAGGCGTGGGAGGCGATGCTGTTCAACCGGCGCCGTACCGCTACGACCATGATCGGCATGGCGTGGGGAATCGCCACGGTGGTTCTGCTGGTGGCGTATGGGGCGGGGTTCAGCCATGCCGTTGAGACGATCTTCTCCAAGTTCGGCACTAACACCATCATCTTCTGGGGCGGCCGCACCAGCGAGCAAGCGGGCGGCGACAAGGCTGGGGTCAAGGTGCGATTCACGCTCGATGATGTCGACCGGGTAGTAAGCAATGTGCCGGAGATCATACACATTTCGCCGATGGTGCCGCGGGACCTCACCGTAAAGAACGATATGCACACCTATACGTGGACGGTGATGGGAGTTCGGCCGTCGTACCAGGACATCTGGAAGCTCGACCTGGAGCAGGGCCGGTTTTTCACCGGGGCCGAGGACCTGCAGCGCGCCCACGTGTGCGTGATCGGGTCAGAAAATAAGGAGAAGCTTTTCTCCGGCGGTTGGGCGCTGGGTGAGACGATTCGGCTGGATGGCGAGGCCTTCACCATCATCGGTGTAATGAAACCGAAGATGCAGGAAGGGGATGGCGACGACAGCAATCGAAATATCTACGTGCCCTTTAACACGATGAGCGATCTGAAGGACACGAAGTACCTCGACAGCGTGTGGCTGAACTACCGCGGCGACCACGAGATGGTGGAGAAGGCGTTACGCGAGACAATGGCGGCGAACCACCACTTCCTGCCGTCGGATCACAACGCGATGGGTGTGGCCAACCTGATGACGCAGGTGAAGGTGTTCCGGCTGCTCTCGATTGCGCTGTCGGTGTTGCTCACGCTGGTGGGCACGCTGACGCTGGGCATCGCCGGCATCGGCCTGATGAATATCATGCTGGTGGCCGTACAGCAGCGCACGCGCGAGATCGGGATCGAGAAGGCGCTGGGCGCGCGCCGCCACCACATCCTGGTGCAGTTTCTGGCCGAAGCGCTGGCGATTACCTGTGTTGGCGGCGTGGCCGGCATTGTGCTGGCGTACACGGTTTCGATCTTGGTGGGACGGATTACGTTCTATAGCGCTTTGGCCAAGAACGCTGAAGCCGCGGATATCCGGCTGCTGATTTCGCCCACTTCGGTGGTGGTGGCGACGGTGATCCTGATGATTACCGGGCTGGTCAGCGGGATGATCCCGGCGATCCGGGCGGCGAACCTGGATCCGATTGAGGCGCTGAGGTACGAGTAAGACAGGGACAAGGGACAAAGGGACAAGAGAGCCTGAAACGTACTTGGCCGACTCGGGCGCGCCAGGTTCTCTTGTCCCTTTGTCCCTTGTCCCTGCTCTTTTCACACCGGCGGTGGCGCATCCACCACTGGGATTCCCGCCGGCGGGGTAAAGTGAAACGCTCCGGGAGGGGCGGTGGCGTTGACCTGCTCGCCAGTGAAGGTGAAGCGGGTGATGGCGCCGTCGGCCTCCTCGATCTCGATCCCCGTGATGACTCCATCGGCTGTCACAGTGAGGGCGAGGCGGGGAACGCGCTTTTCCTGTTCCTTCGGCTGACCAGTGAGGGTGTAGGCGCCATTGGCGGCGGGAGCGACGGTGAGGTGGGTCAGTTCCTTCTCCAACTGGGTGTGGCCCAGCAGAAAACGCAGGGGTGAGCGCAGGTCGTCAAGCTGTTTGGCCGGCATTCGCTGAACCTGCTGGTCGCCCTGGGCGTAGAACCAGGCGTATTTGCCGTCGAGGACGAAGAGCTTGGTGCGCGGGTAGGTGTAGTCCCAGCGCATGCGGCCGGGCTTCTCCAAAAGCAGCGTGCCGCTCTCGTTGCGGTGCATGCCCAGGCCTTCGTAGCTCTCGGTAAAGCCGGCTTTCAAAGAGTGGAGCTGATTGTAATGGCGGTCAACGCGCAAGGCGAGTGCATGCACGTCGAGTGAGGGGGCAGGCGGCTTTTGCGCCCAAGCCGGGGCAGTGGCGCAAAGCAAAGCGGCGGCCAGCAGGCGCGGGCCGCCGCGGGGCTTTTGGAACCCCAGGATCACTTGCTTACATCTTGCGAGCAGTTGGTACCGCCCGTGGGGTCGTACTTGATCGAACCGAACTGATCGCTGCAGAAGCTGCGGTTGCCGGTCTGCCCAACGGTCAGCGGCGTGGCCGTGACGGTGTAGCCGGTAATGCGATCGGTGCCGTTGTTGTTGATCTTGGTGCAGTTGCCGATGGCGAACTGGTAGCCGGACTTGACGCCGCCGGCGAGATCCGATTGCACCATCTGCGCATTGGTTGGCGAAGGCGGACCTGACTTGGGATCACCGCCGAGCGACTGGAGCGAGCAGGCATAGCCATTGGCGGGATAGGTGGATTCGTACTGGCTCTCAGCCATATTGATGGCACGAATGGATTGTTGAGCCGAAAGCTCGTCGGCATAGCGCTTCATATTACCCATGGTGGGAATGGCGATGAGCATGAGGATGGCGATGATGGCCATCACGATCAGCAATTCCATCAGGGTGAAGCCATTGATCTCGGCAGAGCGGCGGTCTGTAGAGCGCCCTCGGTGAAGAATAATCGTGCTTTTCATTGGATCTAAAGCCCTCAATGGGCGCGCCGCCCCAGCGGCCACCCGACCAAATCGTACAACGTATTGACGTGTGAGGGGAAGGTAACGCTCAAAGACAAATGGGGGAGATGGGAGTACGCAAAAGAATCAATCCTTCACGAGTCGGCAATTCCGACAGGGCGAGAGGCGGAATTGGAGGAGGCTCAAAGGCCTTAGCTGACGGGGAGAAGCCAGCCTTATCTCCGCGCTGTCCTGCGTGTGTTACCCTTCGCTGTTCACACAAATGGAGGATGGGCCGTGTCTTTGCGAGTACTCCCTGCAAAATCGATTTTTATCGCCATTCTGTGCTGTTTGACTGTCTCGCTGGTGAGAGCCCAGGCCGATTACCCCTTCCGCGACACGAAGCTGAGCGACGATGAGCGCATCGCGGATCTGTTGCGGCGTTTGACGTTGGCCGAGAAGGTGACGCTGATGTCGAACGCGCCCAAGTTCGACCGGCTCAAGCTGGCGTTTTCGGGGCAGGTGGAGGGTTTGCACGGGCTGGCCCTGGGCGGTCCAGGGGGATGGGGGCCGCGCGGGAGGCAGCCGCTGCCGACGACGACGTTTCCGCAGGAAAAGGGACTAGGAAACACGTGGGACACCGAGCTGCTGAAGAAGATTGGGGCGCTGGAGGGTCAGGAGGCCCGGTACTACTATCAGAACCCGGTGTACAGCTTTGGCGGGGTGGTGGTGCGGGCGGAGAACGCGGATTTGAGCCGCGATCCGCGCTGGGGACGCACCGAGGAGTCGATGGGCGAGGATCCCTACCTGGTGGGAACGATGGTGGTCGCGTTTGCCAAGGGGCTGCAGGGGCCCGATCCGAAGCATTGGCAGGCGGCGTCGCTTATGAAGCATTTTCTGGCCAATGAGAACGAAGAGAAGCGCGATTCGAGCTCTTCGGACTTCGATGAGCGGCTGTTCCGGGAGTACTACTCCGTGCCGTTCCGCATGGGGTTCGAGCAGGGCGGGTCACGGGCGGTGATGGCGGCCTACAACTCGTGGAATGGCACGCCCATGATGATCCACCCGGTGCTGAAAGACGTGATGATCAAGGAGTGGGGCAACGATGGGCTGATCTGTACGGACGGCGGCGCGCTGGGGCTGCTGATCACGTCACACAAGACTTTCCCCGATAAGGAGAAGGGCTCGGCAGCGGCGGTGAAGGCCGGGATCAATCACTTTCTGGATCGCTATCAGGATGATCTGACCAAGGCGCTCAAGGATGGGCTGGTAACCGAGGCCGATATGGACGCGGCGCTGAAGAACCTGCTGCGCGTTTACCTGCGGCTGGGAGAGATGGACCCTCCGGGAGTGGATCCGTATGGAAAGATCGGCACCGAGACGGACGGGAAGCTGGCGCCATGGGATCAGGCGTCGAGCAGGGAACTGGTACGCAAGGCGACGGATGAGTCGATTGTGCTGCTGAAAAACGAGAACAATACGTTGCCGCTGGACAAGAGCAAATTGAAGACGATTGCCGTGATCGGGCCGTGGACCGACCAGGTGCTGCTGGACTGGTACAGCGGAACGCCTCCCTATGATGTGAGCATTTTGCAGGGCGTGCTGGAGGCGGTGGGCAAGGGGGTGAAGGTGCTGTACGCCGATGGCTCGAATGTGGACGAAGCCACGGCGCTGGCGAAAAAGGCTGATGTGGTGCTGGCGGTGGTGGGCAATCATCCCACGTGCAACGCGGGGTGGAACCAGTGTCCGGTGCCATCGAACGGCAAGGAGAGCGTGGACCGGAAGACGATCGTCCTGGAGCAGGAAGAGCTGGTGAAGCAGATCTTTGCCGCCAATCCCCACACCATTGAAGTGCTGCGCTCGAGCTTTCCGTACGCGGTTGTCTGGAGTCAGCAGAATCTGCCGGCGATTGTGCACATGACGCTGAACAGCCAGGAGGAGGGACACGGGCTTGCGGATGTGCTGTTCGGGGATTACTCGCCGGCCGGAAGACTGGGGCAGACGTGGCCGACGGGCGATGCGCAACTGTTGCCGATGATGGACTACAACCTGCTGCACGGCCGGACCTACATGTACTCGAAGGAGAAGCCGCTCTATCCCTTTGGATACGGGCGGAGCTACACGACGTTCGCGTACGAGGGGTTGACTCTGAGCGCGCCCAAGGTGAATGCCGACGGGACCGTGCAGGTGACGGTGAAGGTGAAGAACACGGGCAAGCGCGCGAGCGACGAGGTGGTGCAGCTTTACGTCCAGCATCTGGGCTCGAAGGTGGAGCGGCCGCAGATCGAGCTGGAAGGTTTCCGGCGTGTACACGTGGAGCCCGGGGCGAGCCAGGCGGTAACGATGGATCTGAAGCCGCGCGACCTGGCGTACTGGGACGCCGATGCGCACGCCTGGCGCGTAGAGAAGGAGCCAGTACGGATACTTGCCGGTGGTTCGAGCGACAAGCTGCCGGTGCAGGCGACGCTCGACGTGGAGACCAGCGGAGAGTACAAGCCGTAACGGCAAGAGACCTGGAAACACTATTACCGCGCGGGACCCGGATGGCGAGCCCGGAAGGGTTCCGCGCCGTTGCATTTACCCCTGCCGCTCGGTAACAGCGAATGGCCGGGCGGGCTCTTGCGAAGGGTTGTTGCGGGTGCTACGATTCTGCTCTCTTCTTCCGGGTGTCCGGCGTGAGCCGCGGTGACAGGCCCTATAGAGGCCGCATGCCGATCTCACGAGCGTTTTTGATTAAACCCCGTTCGTGCGCTTATCGAAGATTCCCCATAACTGGTTCGGCCGGGGTCTATCATGCTCCGGTCGCGCTGGAGGCCTCCCCCATGAAGCTACAGTCTTTCGCGGTTCTTGTGATCTCTGCCATAACGTTTGTGCACGCTCAGGGTACGCCGAAAGCGGCATTGAGTTCTTCGAATCTACCTTCGCCAAGGGCAGAGGAGGCCAAAGCTCTTCTGGCCTGCGCACAGATGGTCACCGACCAGGTGAAGATGCTCAAGATCCCTGATATGCGGGCAGGCCGCTTTGAAGGCAAGGTGTCGCAGGCGGTGGCACTGTGCCGCGGCGGCGAGCAGACCTTGCAGTTCCGCGGGACGCCGTGGGTGGACTGGTCGAACTACTGGGGCGCGGGAGATTCGACCTCGCTGCCGAAGATCGTTTTGCAGAAAGCTCCCGCGACGCGCGGCGTTGCGGGTGCGTTGGAAGACCTGGAACTGCAACGCGTAGCTCTGATCAGGTTCAACCTGTTCGATAACTCAGGAACGTATCCATCCTATGTCAACGGGAGCGGGGGCGTTGGTGGTCCGGTGATCAAGGTGTGGCCGGAGATGCGGCTGCTGCCCACCAGTCCCAGTTACAGCGCCGTAGGCGGCGACGGTGCGCAGGTCTGCAAAGACGAGCTGATTCGCTTTCGCAACGTGAGCGGCATCTGCAACGACGTTTTGAATCCGGCGATGGGCTCTTCGGGCATGCTCTTCGCGCGGAACGTGGAGTTTGAGACATCGTTTCCCGATGCGGGCCTGAATGATCTGACGCGGAACCGGCATGGGGACCGGCTGTCGTTGCTGCAGCCCGATCCACAGGTGATCAGCAGGCGGTTGTTTACGCGCGTGCAGTCGTCGCCGGACAAATGCAACGCCGGATACGGGCTGGCGGGTGACTCGCGCGATGCGAGTTGCGATTACAAGAAGGCTCCGTTCTTCAATGTGCTGGCGGCCTACTGGATCCAGTTCATGACGCACGACTGGTTTTCGCATCTGGAAGAGGGCCATAACGATTCGCAGTACATGAAGGTGGGCTGCGCCACAAAACTTGTGAATGGCACGGAGCAGCCGCTGACGCCGGAAGAGATTGCGCAACTAGGCTGCCGCCCTGACGACATGATCGACAAGGGCTACGTGGCCGACGACTCAGCGCCGCCGACCTTTGCCGCTGGCGGCCAGACACGCATGGCGCGCGCGCCCAAGACCATGCGGAATACCAACACGGCGTGGTGGGATGCGTCGCAGCTTTACGGGTTCGACGATACCTCGCGGCAGCGGGTGAAGCGCGATCCCGCGGACGTGGCAAAGCTGCTGCTGGTTCCCATTGCGGGCCAGAAGGGTCTTGGATATCTGCCGGTCTTTGCCCCGAGCGATCCCATCAATCCGGAGTGGACGGGGCAGGAAGCAGCGGCGTTCCCCGATAACTGGACGGTTGGGCTGAGCTTTCTGCATAACCTGTTTGCCCGGGAGCACAACGCGTTTGTTGCGGAGTTCAGGCGGCATGCAAAGTTGACGCCGAACGCTGATTGCGGGCTCCGTGATCCAGCCAAGCCTCAGCACGTGATCCGGTACAAGGATGTGACGCCGGATGAATTGTTTGAAGTGGCGCGGCTGGTGGTGGCTGCGGAGATCGCCAAGATACACACCACGGAGTGGACGCCGCAATTGTTGTACGACGAGCCGCTATACCTGGGCATGAACGGAAATTGGTTCGGGCTGCTGGGGGCCAATGGCGGGCTGCTGTCAAAGGCGCTGAGCAATGTAGTCGCGCAGAACTTCGGCAGGTCCACGGATGTGGACAAGGGGTCGTCGTGGTACTCGGTGTTTGCTTCGGGTCCGGGAATCTTCGGGCTGGGGAGCAAGGTGCACGCCTTCGACATCACCGATCCGAAGTACACCAATGGCGGCGTGAATCACTTCGGCTCTCCGTTCAATTTCCCCGAGGAGTTTGTGTCGGTGTACCGGCTGCATCCGCTGGTGCCGGACCTGCTGGAGTACCGCGATCTGAGCGCCGATCCCAACAAGATTGCGAAGCGCGTTCCCGTAGTGGAAACATTTCAGGGGAAGGCAACGCCGTTCATGGAATCGATGGGAATGGCCAACTGGGGGCTCACCATCGGACGGCAGCGGCTGGGATTGTTGACACTGAATAATTCCCCGCAGTTCTTGCAAAACCTGAAGATGGGCCGGCTGGAGAGCAAGACGCAGCAGATTGACGTAGTGGCGCTGGACATTATTCGCGACCGCGAGCATGGAGTACCGCGGTTTAACGAGTTTCGGCGGCAGTATGGGCTGAGGCAGCTCGCCAGCTTCGATGACTTCATGGATCCGTCAGTTCAGGCCGGCACGGCGGACTGGCAGGAGCAGCATGCAACGATCGCCGCGATGCGGGATGTGTATGGTCAGCATAAGTGCGATGCATCGAAGGTCATCACCGACGCGCAGGTGAACGACGACGGCACTCCCATCAACGACTGCCTGGGTCATCCCGATGGATCGACGGTAGACAACATCGAAGATGTGGACACGGCGGTGGGCTATCTGGCTGAGTATCGCCGGCCGCATGGATTTGCGATTTCGGAGACGCAGTTTGTGGTGTTCATCCTGAACGCGTCGCGCAGGCTGTTCAGCGACCGGTTCTTCACCTCATGCTTCCGTCCGGAGTTCTATACGACGCTGGGGGTGGACTGGGTGAATCACAATGGGCCGGGGCCCGAGATGATGGAGAAGGGAACACCCAACGGGCACAAGCAGCCGGTGTCGCCCATGAAGCGCATCCTGATGCGCAATATTCCGGAGCTGAAGCCGGAACTGGATAGTGTGGTGAACGCATTTGATCCGTGGGCGCGCGATCGCGGCAATTACTACAGTATTGCCTGGAAGCCGCGGCCAGGAGCGGAATCAGATGAGGCTTTCAATCAGTAAGTAGTGGGAATACAGAATTCGGAGCGTCACGCGCGGGTTGGACTGCCTGCTTCAAAGCAAAAATCTGTGGAATCTGCTCCTGGACTCGTGGTAAGGTCTGTCCGTACCCAATCTTCCCGGATTTCCGACTTCAAATCAGAGACTTAGAGCTATCTGCTCATGAGTTTGGCCCTCAGGGGGAAGGCCGAACGGCATGGAACAAGTTTCGTTGGGCAAAATCGGGCGGTACGATGTGATTCGTGTCCTCGGCCGCGGGGGCATGGGTGAAGTCCTGCTCGCGCAGGACGAAAATCTCAGCCGATACGTGGCGATCAAGCGCCCCTTGAAGTCCGCCATGGCCGAGGGACTCGCCCGATTTCAGATCGAAGCCAAGGCCGCTACCCTCCGGCACCCTAACATCCCTGCCGTTTACGAGATGGGCGTGCACGATGACCTGCCGTTCATCGCCATGGAATACGTCGAAGGCGAATCCTTGGAGAAGGTCATCGCCTCCAAGCGGGAAATGGACCTGATCGCCAAGCTGAGCATCATCGAGCAGGTGTGCTCGGCGCTCGGCTACGCGCACTCGAAAGGCGTCATCCACCGCGACATCAAGCCTGCCAACATTATTGTTCA
>Ga0206823_1043_pt1 | contig 36104 bp, 30 predicted proteins | sample Alteio_BWOrgCont_81_FD_152868 | JGI IMG/M metagenome (GOLD analysis project Ga0206823, IMG submission 152868) | Enriched cells from forest soil in Barre Woods Harvard Forest LTER site, Petersham, Massachusetts, United States -... | ecosystem: Environmental > Terrestrial > Soil > Temperate forest >...
GGGGGCAGTTCGAAGGGCCGCAGCACACAGAAAAACACGACATCTCAATTCATTTTAGTGGTGAAGGTTTAAATGACCAGGTTGGCGATTATCGGCATGAAGTTCCAGGCGTTGGCTGTTACGTAATCCGGGGCGATTCGGAGATTGTCGTCATTCCCGAGTCCGCAGCCGATCCTGCCCAACTCAGCCTATTTCTTACCGCTTCTGCGTGGGGGGCATTGTGTTATCGACGCGGTTTACATGTTCTGCATGGTTCGGCCGTACGAGTGCGCGGTCGAGTGTTTGCTTTTTCCGGACATTCCGGCGCAGGTAAATCCTCAATTGCGGCATGGCTCAACCGCCGAGGCTATAAAATGATTGGCGACGATATTTGCCGGCTAGAGATTGTCGGTGATCGAGTCGTTTTGTATCCATCGAGCCGCCGTCTTAAGCTCTGGGATGATGCTCTCCAAGCATTAGGTAAGGACTCGGATGGACTTTCCCGAGTCGCCACGAAATTCGACAAGTTCTATTTGCCCACCGAGGGGAATTCGAATGTCGACCCTGTAGTTTTGGATGCTATCTACCTGTTGGAATGGGGCGACTTAGGCCTGAATCGCCTGACGGGAGGAGAGGCTGCCTTGCGAATTCTGCGTGACACAACCTACCGGTCCGAATTATTGGACCCGAAACGAAAAAACTCGTTTATCCAGAACTCAATCCAAATCGCTAGTCGCGTGCCCATATATCAATTGAGCCGTACACGCGATCTAACGGTAATAGATGATACGATAGCTCTGCTGGAGAGACATTGGAGCGATGAATTTAGCTAAAAGGCGGGCCATTTCGAGGAACTCCGTCTTGCATAGAGTTGAAGGCGTCTCGACCACGGAATCTGCAGACGGTATCTTTCTCGTTGACCCCGCCGGCGGCCGCCTTTACCAACTAAATGCTGCCGGCAAGGCGATTTGGATGTCTTTGGAAGCACCGATAGCAGTCGATGAGCTGTGCGTTCGGCTGACAAAGGAGTTTTCGGGTGACGCAGACACCATCCATCGAGATACCATGACATTGCTACAACAACTAAAGACGAAAATGTTGGTCCGCGTGATTGGAGAGGAGTAACGCATGGGCGCCCGATGAAACGGATCCTTGCAATTCCAGGGCCTCGAAAACGACTCCTATTCGAGGCAGCATGGTCGTTGACAGTAGCTTGGATGATGCTCAAATGCTTGCGTTTCCCTTACGTGGCAGCGTATATGAGTCGCCGGTCGACTGAATTGGAGCTAACCAGACCTGAGCGGGAGCTGATTTGCCGACAAGTCAGCAGCGCAGTGGCACGAGTCGCTGACCTCTTACCTAGCCTATTGGTTTGCTTCCCAAGAGGAATCGCAGCGCAGGCAATGCTTCGCCGGCGCGGCATTTCAACAAACCTTTATTACGGGGCGCGAAACGATGGCGAGCTAACTGCGCACGTCTGGGTTCAGGACGGCGATCGCAGTGTCATTGGCATGCCGGAAGAAGGCGAATTTACAATAGTTACGAAATATCCTAGTCTAATTAACAGCGAATAGAAATTGCGGAGTTCCTTTTACTTTTGACTAATTAGCGACTGGATCACCACCTGAACAACCGATAACCGGTTAAATTGTTTCTCTGCCGTTTGGCCCGGAAATACAAGCAATATGGACAAAAAACTTATTCAACCAGAAACTAACAATATTGATGCGCAACTCTCCAAGCAAGTGTGGTCGAAGCCCGTGCTTATGAAGCTTGATTTGAAAGATGCTTTAGCCGCTGGGGGCCGTCCAAATAACGATGGCACCTACCCATTCTCCTAGGTGATTCCTATATTGATTTGATTAACGTCCATTCAGTAGTTCACCGTCACGATTCAACAATCGATTCTCCTGTTCACGACGAGTTGATTGTTATGCAAAGCCAAGCGGAATCCTACTTTGCGCTTAAGGGAACCGCAAGGGAGATTTGGGATCTTCTGGCGACACCAACGACTGTGAATTCCCTTTGCAGTCGTCTGTCATTGGCTCACTCCATTGAGAAAAGTGCCATTCAGGATGACGTTGTCGCTTTCTTAACAGAACTGAGCGACGCAGGCCTCATCCGGATAAACGGATGAGCGCTCTCTTTGGGCTCGTCCGATTCGATGGTTCAACGGTACACAGGGAAGAGCTGGCGCACATGGCCGATGCGCTTTCAGGTCATGGGGATGACGGTGTCTCAATTTGTGTAGACAAGAATGTCGGCTTTGGTCACGTTCTTCGAATCGTAACGCCTGAAGATCGATTTGAACGGCAGCCAATTTTGGATATATCGACAGGTAACCACGTTCTCTTTTGCGGAAGGCTGGATAACCGTGCAGAATTGCTGAATCAGCTTGATCCACAACATGCCGTATGTTCGGAGATTCCAGATTCCGCAATTGCGACGGAGGCGTTCCGTAAGTGGGGATCAAAGTGCGCCGCTCGCCTCATCGGGGATTTCGTTCTTGTCGTCTGGCAAGGCCGGTATCAGAGAATTGTCGTCGTTCGAGGAGCACTGTCGGATCGGACCCTCTTCTACTTTTTGGGAGGTAATGGGTTGGCTTTCGCCACATCGCCACTAGCTTTGTTCGCACTTCCATTCGTCCCAAAAGAACTCAATCGCGATAGGCTGGCGGACTACGTCGTCCGGGCTCCTTTGCAGCCAAATAGCACGTTCTTTCGAGACATTTACTCCGTTGAAGGGGGAGCGGTAACGACGATTGGAATTGAAGGTTCAATATCCGAGTCTTTCTGGCAACCCGACTCGCTCCCGCAGATACGCCTAAGTTCGGACGCCGAGTATGAAGAGGCCCTTCTCGAACGTTTCGACCTCGCGGTTAGTGCCCGATTGCGGTCGGCTTTTCCAATTGCCGCGATGATGAGTGGAGGTATCGATTCGTCGTCTGTTGCCTGTACCGCAGCTTCGGAACTCGCTCAAAGCGGCCAGCGTCTACACGTATTCACACAGGTACCGCGAACCATCACCAACGAAATCGCGAATGAATACTACACTGACGAAACCCCTTTCGTCCAGGCAATTGCGCGCAAGTATCCAAACATGGACCTGCACCTGGTACCGACTAAAGCAGAATGCGTGCTCGCGAGACATCCTCCCTTTGTAGCTGCAGCCGGAGCTCCCTTTCGAAACATGGGTAACCGGCCCTGGATGGAAGAAATACTCCATCGAGCGAGACAGATCGGGGCGCGTACTATTCTAACTGGTGCTCTTGGCAATGTTGCGTTTAGCTGGAACGGGAGAGGAGTTTTGCCCGGTATGTTGCTTAGTCGACAATTCGGCAAAGCATGGCGCCATGCTCAGGCGCATCGGAGTAAGAGTACGATTCACGCGCTAATAGGTCAGGGTGTGATGCCCCTTCTTCCTGGACCACTATGGCTAGCCGTTATGAGGCTGAGGGATCCTGAGAACCCACTTGTGTCCGCGAAGCCTCCATGGACTGCCACTTCGCCCCTCCGTAGAGAATTTGTAAATTCTCTGCATGTATGTGAAAGGGCAAGGGACAATGGGTGCAATCTGCTTGGCAATCCCGACCGGAGTTCGCTCACTACGCGTGTTAACTTTCTCAGATTTGGCGAGGCACTCAGTCCCGAGATTACTTGCGGACTCGAGGCGCTGCATGGGGTTGAGTCCCGCGACCCTACAGTCGACAGACGAGTCGTCGAATTTTGCCTCTCAATTCCTGAGGAGCAGTTCCAGCGCGGCGGCGTTTCCCGAAGCTTGCCGCGTCGCACGATGGCCGATAGATGGCCGCCGGAGGTCGCCGCAAACAACCGGCGAGGCTTGCAAGGTTCCGATTGGTATCCCCTCTTGCTTGAAACTCGGCCAGCGTTGCGTACGATACTCGATCGGCTGTCAAGTAGTCCGCTGGCTGTTGAAAGCTTGGATTTAGAAAGAATTCGTAAGATTCTCGACGGTGTTGCCGATGCGCCACGAGATTCGTTTCAAACCTATGTTGACGTTCACCAAATTCTTTATTTGGGGTTGGGTCTTGGGCAGTTCTTAGAGTGGATCGAAGCCGGATAGGGTGCGGAATCCGATCCATTACCGCTTTTCAGCCGGATAAAGATGCTTAATACGGCGGCCATCGATGATGCCTCGAATTAGGTCGATTTTGTCGGGTACGAGCATTAGGTGGATAACTCTAAGCTGCAGATAGCGGTGCCGGTCGCTCATTCGCCGCCGAATACTTTCGCCGCACAACTCCGCGATCCAAATGGCTCGGCGGGACGGCTTGAGCGATGGTAGGGGAAAGCCGAGGAGCTGATTCATCAAGACCAGAGAAACGTCGACGGCTAGCCGAGCTCCGCATTGATCTGCGACATCCAAAGTGGAGGGAAGGCTCCAACTCGGCGATTGAGACAATGCAACTAGGTCGTTGAGCCACTTCAAACGAAAGAAACCGTGAGCGACGCCATGGTGGGCGAGGATTGAAAACAGAAGTTCATTGGATGGTTTCCCTGCGCTTTCAAGTTCGTCCCATACCATCCTCTCCGGTGTAAATCGCCAGCAGGATGCGGCCAACGCCCAGTGGATCTCAATCAAATGGCCGTTTTCAAGGTCCTTCATCGCTGCATCTCTTCGTAAACCAATCGGTCTTACATCGGGACCGGGCCCATAGGGTTCTCTCCCAACCAGCAGTGTTTGGTAGGCCTTGTCGATGTGTTCGGGTTGGACCAGCAAATCGACGTCACCGCTCTCGCGGGGAGCAGGCGAATTTATTAGGGCCCGTAGTGTCGGCCCCTTATACGGCCATGCCGGAACGCCAACCGCAGCGAGGTGCCTGATCAGGCTGGTTTGAAATGAGGCAAGGCGCATTTCACGAACCGCTGCCTCCTTAAGATATGCCAATGCATCGGAATCGGCAGGCCCGCATCGATAAGCTAAGAGCGAGGCTAACTGATGATCTTTGGCGGCCTCAAGAAGCTCCGAGAAACTTCCATGCGGTGTCCGACCCGCGGCAAGGTCAAGCATGGATGCATCGAGATCGACCATTTGTTTGTGCGAGGTGGAGGGAACCGATTTGACCATGCTCGCCGACACTACCTGAAAGACACTCCCAACCAAGCAATCCAAAATCTTGATCGAATACTGACCTAGATATGGCATTCTTTACGGAACATATTGGCCTATGGCGACTACACTTTGTACATCGCTAAAAGAAGGTGCACAACTCACGACGCCTATTAGGTCTACGCGCACTCCAGAGAGAGCCAGTTCTGTTAAGGAACTCCCAACCAACATTGCGGGAGGGGCTTAAGTGGATCAAGCACAGGCCAGCGCTGCCGGATATGTTGTCTTCCTGCTGATCGTCCTTTCACTGGTTGCACCCGTCGGAACGTATTTAGCTAAGGTCTTTGCAGGCGAGCGCGTTTGGTTGAGCGCCATTCTTGAACCGGTGGAACGAGTTGTCTATCGAATAGGCGGTGTCGATCCAAAGAAAGAGCAGGACTGGAAAGCCTACTTGTTCTCATTTATCGCATTCTCCCTAGCCGGGACCTTGGCTATTTACGCATTGCTGCGATGCCAGCAATGGATGCCGTTTTACGATGCTAAGAACCTGACTACGCCCATGTCGCCGGATCTGGCGATGAACACGGCGGTCAGCTTCCAAACGACATCCACATGGCAGGCCTATGGTGGTGAAACGACAATGAGCTATATCTCTCAGATGACGCTCACCGCCTCAAACTTCATGGCCGGCGCGAGCGGGCTGGCGATAGGTATTGCGTTTATACGAGGATTGTCCAGAGATCGGAGCGACACTCTGGGCAATTTTTGGGTCGACTTGATGAGAGCGGTTCTCTACGTGCTATTGCCTCTCAGCATAATTGGCGCCGCGATCTTGATAGCGCTAGGAGTTCCCATGAACTTCCTTCCGTATACGGAAGTGACGACATTGGAAGGAGCCCGGCAGTTGATTGCGCAGGGGCCAGTTGCATCACTGGAGATCATCAAGAATCTAGGCACGAACGGCGGCGGCTTCTTTAGCGTCAATGCAGCCCACCCATTTGAAACCCCCAACAACGCCGCAAACCTACTCAATTTGCTTGCCATAGCCGTCTTACCGGCAGCTCTCACTCGAACCTTCGGGATCATGACCAACCGAAGAAAGGATGGCTGGGTTCTATTCGGCGTGATGGTTGTGCTATTTGCTGCGGGCCTGGCGATCTGCGATAAAGCGGAGAGGGGTGGCAATCCGCACATAAGCGCTTTGCACGTCTCCGGATCGAACATGGAAGGAAAGGAGGCCAGATTCGGAGTCAGCGGCTCGGTGCTTGCTGCAATTACGACGTCAAATGGAGCGACAGGATCGACGAATTCAGCCCCGGACAGCTACACGCCAATTGGAGTCTTAGTACCGCTTTCCAACATGCTGTTGGGCGAAATGGTATTTGGGGGGCTGGGAACGGGCATCTACAGCATCGTTCTTGTTGCAGTGCTCGGTCTATTTATATGCGGACTGATGGTTGGAAGAACTCCCGACTATTTGGGAAAGACGATCGGCAAACACGAGATTCAGTTGATCGTGTTGTATACGCTGGCGGCGCCCTTCTGTGTCCTATTGCTCACAGCGCTTGCCGTGGTAACGGGCCCTGGCGTCGCCGGCCTCACCACAAATGACGGGCCGCATGGCTTTACCGAAATCATCTTTGCATTTACATCTTCGTTTGCAAACAACGGGCAGTCGATGGGCGGCCTTTCCGCGAATTCGGCGTTCTACAACATCACCACGGCAATAGCCATGATGGCGGGGAGATTTCTTCTCGCTGTTCCTGCTTTAGCATTGGCGGGAGCGTTCGCAAAACAGGGAAGGCGACCTTTTACCATGGGCACGCTTCCCAGTGATGGCCTAATGTTTGGCGTAATTATCGTCTCAACCGTTATTCTATTGACGCTGCTAAGTTTCTTCCCGGCACTAGCACTTGGTCCAATCGTCGAGCACTATCGCCTTCATTAAGCAACTATGATCACAGCAATAGCATGCCGCAGAATTCATAACGCCTTCGGCTTTGCGCTTTTTTGCCTTGTTTCTGCTGACACCTTCGCACAAACACCTGCGCCACCATCCGCGCCAACTCTGCCGTCGATCGCAACGGACAGGCCGACTTTTTCCGATTGCGCTTTTCTCGTTCCGACGGGGCATTGGCAGTTTGAGGCAGGTACGACCGCTAATACGATCTCTGGCTCGACCTCCAATACTTACGGAGAGTTGATCACGCGATATGGCATATCGAGTCGAATCGAATTCCGGATTGCAAACGTTACTTGGACGCACGCACCGGGCGAATCGGACGGATTACAAGATCCGCAAGCGGGGTTTAAGTTCTGGCTACAAACCGGGTCCTCAAAGCGGCCCGATCTGGCGGCGGAAGTAGTGACGACAATTCCTGTGGGAGGTAGTTCGTTCACCGTAAATCGGTCGCAACCAACAGCAAAGCTATTGTGGAATCAGCAGGTCGATGCAAACACTTCGATAGCAGGCAACTTCGTCGCTTCCGACCTGGGACCAACCGGATCGCGGTTCACTCAGTACGCAGCAAGCACCTTCCTCACCCGAACTCTTACTCTGAAGCTAAGTCTATTTGGCGAGGTTTTCCGAGTAGATCCGTATACCTACGCGGGATCCAGCGCCAGCTTCTACGATGCCGGCGTCACGTACTTGATAAACGATAACTTGCAACTAGATGCTAGATTCGGCGCAGGCTTCGATCCCCAAACTAACGGTCGGACAGTTGGCGCAGGCATCTCCTATCGGTACTGAGCTGGGCCCGTTCTATGAAATAGTCAGCGTGGCAGATAGAGTGGTTGTCGCTAGCGTTGCTGAAATGGATGAAGATGTTTTCGAGGTAACCGATGTGGTTGCAATCGAGAATGTCGCAGTCGTTTTTCCGGCTGCCACCGTCACTGTTGCGGGAGCGGATGCTCCCGATTGCGAAGACTTCAATGTGATCACGAGTCCCCCAGCTGGAGCCGCGGAACTTATCGTGACGGTGCCCTTCGAGGATTCTCCTCCTCGTACCGTGCTCGGACTTAGGGTTAACCCGGTCAGACTAGGGGCGTTTATCGCTAATCCAGCCGAAACCGAAAGGCCGTTAGCGGTCGCGGTGACTTGATCAACGGTCTTAACCAGCACAGCGGTCGTTTTGGCTGAAAAAGTCACACTGGTTTGGCCCGCCGAAACCGTAACGGAAGCAGGAATCGAAGCCGCAGGGTTATTGCTTGACAACGAAACGAGCACTCCGCCTTTGGGCGCGGGCCCAGACAGCGTTATGGTTCCTGTCGATTTGGAGCCTCCTTCGACGGTCGATGGGCTAAAGGCTATCGATGCCAACGAAGGCGGATTAATCGTAAGTAGCGCACTGGATGTGATGCCGGCGAGTTTCGCGGAAATGGAAGCAACGGTCATTGCCTTCACTGGCAGTGTCGACAATTTGAAAGTAGAGTTGGACTTACCAGCGCTGATCGTCACGGTGGCGGGCAACGTCGCGTCAGAGTTATTGCTCGAAAGCGAAACGACGAGACCATGGGCTGGCGCTTGTCCACTTAAGAAAACCGTACCCGTCGAGGGGTTTCCGCCCACCACGCTCGTTGGATTGAAACTCACATAGCTCAACGTTGCGGCGACGATTGTGAGAGTAGTCGTTGGCGTTTTCTGGCCAAACTTGGCGGTGATCGTAGCTGACGACTGTGCCGAGACGCCAGTGGTGCTAACCATAAAGGTTCCGCTCGCCTGACCGGCAGGCACAACGCATAAAGCCGGCACGGATGCTACTGAGCTGGAACTGGACAGCGATACCGAGATTCCGCCAGGACCCGCTTGTCCGTTCAAGCTAATCGTTCCCGTTGAGGGATTTCCTCCGCTAACCGCGGTTGGGTTAACTGAAACGGAAACCAGTGTTGCGGGGTTGACGGTAAGGTAAGCCGTATTGCTCTTGCTATCTAGCTGAGCAGTGATCGTAGAAGTAGCCTGGGCGCTGACTCCAATGGTTGCTACCGTGAAATTCGTGCTCATTAGACCGGACGGGACGGTCACTGAGGCTGGCGGCTTGGAAATCGAGTCATTACTGGATAGCCGCACCACAGTTCCGGAAGGTCCTGCAGGGCCGTTAAGGCTGACGGTCCCGGTCGATGGGTTGCCCCCAACGACGGTCGTAGGGTTCACGCTTAAGGAAGTCAAGGCTGACGGGTTTATAGTCAGTGATGCCGACTGTGAGACGCCATTGAAACTGCCGATGACTGCCACATTTGTGGGCTTATCAACGCCGCCCGCCGATATAGCGAACGTGGCGCTAGTTTGACCAGAAGCAACCGTAACGGACGTTGGAACTGTTGCCGCTGAGTTATTGGTTGACAAAGAAACGGTGATGCCACTAGGACCTGCCTTACTTCCCAGTGTTACTGTGCCGGTGGAAGTCCCTCCCGCCGCGACGGTTGAGGGATTTACGCTCACAGACACAAGTGGCGCAGGATCAATCGTTAAAGTCGCGGTTACATCGATGCCGGGCTGAGCGGTGATAATGGCGGTCACTGGTGCAGACACCGGCGTGGTGGAAACGGAAAAGCTTGTGCTGAGTTGTCCTGCAGGCACTGTCACCTTGCTTGGAGGGGAAGCTACATTCATGTCGCTGCCGAGGGAGACGACAAGCCCGCTGGATGGCGCCGGATAGTTCAGATTAACGGTGCCGCTCACAGGGTTGCCGCCGACGACTGTTGACGGATTTAGAACAAGCGAAACGACCTGAATGCTTGATAGAGCAACGAGGTAATTGCTGTTCGCAGACTGTGCCCCAAAGACCAAGGTTCCATCTGCTCCAAGAGCTGAATTCAAATAGCTTGGGTCGGTCGCATAGGACCATATCAGACTGCCGGTCGCACTATCAAGGGCATAGATGTTTCCGTTTTCGTTCGCAATATAAACTATGCCATCTGAGCCGATGATCGGGGAAGTCGCCCCGAATACTCCTGAGCCACCAACGAAATACTGCCACTTGGTAGCGCCGGTCTTTCCGTCAAAAGCATAAACGTAGTGATCCGCCGATGTGAAGTAAAGCGTCCCATCCCGTCCGACTGAAATGGTTACGTTGAGGGGTTGAGCAGTCGGAAAAATGCCCGTAGAATTCAATGTCAAAGAATCAAATGCATAGATCTTCGGTTCCGAGTCCGCCGTCGATGGAACGTAAATGGTTCCGTCCGGTCCCATGGAAGGCGCCGCGCTCGGCGTAAATCCTACAATCTGCGACCAAGTCGATTGCCGTAAGATGCTCCCGGTAGAAGGATCGAGCGCATAAACGTGACCAAATTGGTTCTCCAACTCCTCGGCTGCGATGTAAATAGTCCCATCGCTACCGATCGCAGGATCAAAAACTACGACTCCATTGGTGACGGTATTCCCGAGTTGAAAAGTCCATTTCAGGTCTCCGGTCTGGCCATCATAGGCATTGAACGACTCTCCATCGTCATTATTATTATCGGGGTAGACGATGCAATAGACGGTCCCATCGGGACCAATGGAGGGTGTAGACGAGGTGTTACTAAGGATGGTGCTCCATTTCGTCGCTCCGGTTGAACCATCCAATGCGTTTAGCGTCGCGACGTAATCGGCGCTGACCAAGCATACATAGACGGTTCCGTCTTGTCCAACAGTTGGAAAACAATTTGGGGCGATGCGAGTCGGAACCGACCAAAGAATTGTCCCCGTTGCGCCATCCAAGGCGGTGAGGCCTATGTATACGATGCCGTTTAAGCCGATGATAGGCGATCCAGCGATCCCTTTCGCGGTCCACTTTGGGGAAGGAAGTGTGTTGCCCCCCGTACTTTGGCCGTTATTAAGCGAAGTGCCTAATATCTTTGGCCACCCAGAAGCCGCTAGCTGGGCGCTTACAACTCCTGAAGTACTAATAAGCAGCAAGAGGCAAAGCGATCGTCGAAAAGCGCACCAACCCGACCCAGGAATTAACGACATATTGCAATACCTCCGAGCCAATTTCAATGCAAAGACATGTAACCCTTTAGACTTAATCCCAACAGCCAACGTGCGCACATTTCTTGTGGAAACGACCGCATGAATATTGCCTAAGCGATACGTGCACACTCAGTGGGTAAGCGCTGGTAAATTCTCAAATATGCCGTCCGAACCGACTGAATTGATCGAGTTTCTGGCTCCTTACCCGCCTGAGGTGCAGGACCTTGCCCTCGATGGCCGCCAATACCTGTTCGATCTTCTATCTCCCGTCACGGAGCTTCATTACGATGCCACGAGCGCAGTATGCGCTGGCTTTTGTTATTCCGACAAGCCAAGCGACAACTTCGTCAACCTGGCCGTCTATTCCGATCACGTTACTCTCATTTTCGCTTGGGGAGCCCGCCTAAACGACCCGGAAGGCCGGCTAAAGGGTGAAGGCAACCAGGTACGAAACATCCGGCTCAAGGGCATGGAAACACTACGCGACCCTTATGTTCTCGGATTGATCGAGCAGGCATCGAACAACGCAACCCAAAGGTCCGAAACCTTCGAACCAAAACGAATCGTGAAGGTGTACCAAGGGGCGAAGCGCAGGCCGAAACCCGTCGGCTAGATAAGAGAATTCAATTCGTCAAATGGTGCGATCCAAGTTTCGAAGCGCTTCCAGCGTTCTATGCTTGTGCTGTAGAGCGGCTGGCGTACTTGCCACAAGCTTGGAGTTCTAACCGACCGCTGGTTTTCCTCATGGTGCAGGCAGCTATCTGACCATTCGAGTCCACAAAAGTCGATCACTCTCCGGGTGACCGTCTCCGGACTTCTTATCAGGTCCTCATAGGCGACCTCGATGATCGATTCCGTTGGAAGCACTTCAGTCCAGTGATGCATATATCGCTGATATTCGCGATAAGCCAGCACGATGTTCTCCCGCTTGTGTGCAAACACAGGCGGACGCTGATAGGCGGTTGTGTAGATGGAGAGACAATTGTCGATCGGATTTCGCGTCACGTGGACGATCTTGGCTTTCGGTAGCGCGGAGTGGATCAGACCAAGTAACGCGTAGTTATGCGGCAGCTTGTCGGTTACATGTTTCTTGTCCGGCGAAAAGGACCGAAGCTTATTCATATATTCTGCCGTCGCGTGTCGCAGATCCGATTCGTTGAGTCGATCCTTACTTAAACCAAAAACCGCGTCGGCTTTCTCGTGCCAAAAGGAAAGTTCGCCTCCGCCGCCAACTTCGGGATGCGCGGACAGGATCTGCTCCATCAAGGAGGTTCCCGATCGCATCATGCCGACGATGAAGATAGGCAGCTTGCTGGGATTCCCTCTCATTGCTGCTTGCTGAAGCCTTGACCGATCGAAGAAGCGCATCGTGTCGGTAGCTGCTTCCGAGTAGGCATTTGGGTCCCACGGTTTGTGCGCCAGCCAAACGGAATAGGCCAATTCGTTTGCCGCATCAAAATATCCAATGGCCTTCTCGTAGTCCACTAAGTCTTCATGGGCTTTTCCAAGGGCGTAATTTAGGTAGCTGCGATCGCGTGGATGCAAATTCTCCGAAAGGGCAAGATCCCTCATGGAATCGAGCTGGGCAGAATCCTGAGCAGATGCCTTTTTGCACCGATACAGGTTGTAGTGGGCAAACCCGTGCGTCGGCAGGATCTTTAAGGCTTGGTTCAACGCCGCTTCCGAACCCGTGAAGTCTCCCTGTTCCTGAAGCCAAAAGCCCAAAGCAGCAAGGGCGAGCCCTTCGTTTGGGTCTAACCCAATCGCGGTTCGAAGGTGTTTCTCGGCTTCCTGCCCTTTCCCAGCTTCCGAAAGTGCCAAAGCGAGTAATAGGTGTGCCTTGCTCGATTGAGGCTGGAATCCGACTAGCTCACGAGCGCAGTCGATTGCCTCATCAAATTCCCCTAGCATCAAGTGGAGTTGACCCAAGGAGAACCAACCGCTTGCATTCTTGGGGTCCACTGATATTACGGCCTCCCAAGCAGCCTTTGCTTCCTTGTCCCGCCGAGCATCTTGCAACGCTGCAGCCAAGTTTTGAGCAGCCCCCAGATGGGTTGGAGCAAGCTGCAAGGCCATGGCAAAGGCATCTGCTGCCTCATGAAATCTCCTTAGGCTCTTTAGATTCAATCCAAGGTTTATGTAGCCGTCTGGTTCGTTGGGATTGGATTCGATGGCCTTGCGGCCATGCTCTAGTCCTTCCTCAGCTTTGCCGGTTCGACAGAGGACGGTACTCAGGGCCGAGTGAGCTTCAAAGGAATTGGGAACCCATCGCAGGGCATTCTTGAGATAGCTGATGGCGAAAGGCGCTTTGCCCTGCCTCGCGAAAGTAATCCCAAGCAGGATGGTGGCGCGAACATCGTTTGGCTTTCCGGTGAGGATTAACTGGCACAGGCGCTTAGTTGCGGCAAGGTCATTTTGAGCGTAGGCAGCTTCAGCCTGACCGTAGAGGTCTTGCTGAATCAGAAGCGGTTTTTTGGGAGTGAGATTGGTGCTCAAAGGATAAAGGGGGCTGTCTCAAAAGAGACGGCCCTCTTCGTTTATTAGGCTGCGCCTTTTCACGAGTTCTTCTTTCAGGACGACTTTCGCGCAGGTTAACGCAATGAATTGCGTTAGTGTCGTCATTCGAGCCTTAACCACGGCGATTTTGCCGTTTTAGGCGGCTAGTTTGGCGAGATTCATGGATAGAAGGAAGAGTCCGAGTTCCGTTTGGACTTTCTCCTTGCCTCTGAGCAGGAGTCTTCGAAATCCCTTGTTCCATTTCATCTGGGCGAAGACGGTTTCCACTTCGTAGCACCTACGTTTACGTCTTGCGACGCCCTCTTCGCTTCTGAGCAGATCTCCGGCTTTCTTTCGGTATTCGTTCAGTTTGTGGTTGACCTGAACCTCGCGGTTCAGTTCTTCTCCTTTGTAGCACTCCGCTCGTAGCGGGCACCCGGCGCAGCCGGACGCCTGGTAGATCGCCAAAGTCTGGGGGTAGCCGTTTGGGGAGCGACCGTTCCAGGTCGAAGTTCGGGAAAGCGTTTGCCCCGCGGGGCATGTGAGGGTGTCGGTCTCCGGCTCGTGCGGCCAAGTCGCCGAGTCGAACCGCTTCGTTTTGCCGTGCTGCTCCCGGTGAAAGCGGGGATGCTTCACGTAAGCCGCTACCTTTCGCTCTTCAAGGAATGCGTAGTTCTCCTCGCTCCCGTAGCCCGCGTCCGCGGTCACGTTTTCGGCGGACTTCCCAAGCTCGTCTTTCGCCCCCAAGAGGTGGGGAACGAGAGTCAGCGTATCGGTCGGGTTCGGATGAACGCTGAAGTGGGTCACGAAACCGTTCTCCGCCGAGACCTGGAGGTTGTAGCCCGGCTTTAGCTGACCGTTCCCCATGTGGTCTTCCTTCATCCGCATGAACGTCGCGTCATGATCCGTCTTCGAATAGCTGTTCCGTCCATCCAGAATTCGCTCCTGCTCTTCGTAGCGCGCGAGCCTGTCCGGATACTCCTGGGTGACCTGTTTCAGCTTCGCGCACGTCTCTTTTGGGACGATGCGGTCCTTTAGGCGCTCGCTTATGGACGCGGCCACCGCCTTCACCTTCTCCGGGGAGATCTCCTCGAATACCAGAGGCGGCGTCTTCTCCTCGGACTCCAACACCTCGTCCGCGTACGCCAAAAGCTCGTTCACCCGCGCGAGCATCTTCGTCTTGTTCGTCTTGATGGACCTTCCCCAAACGAACGTATAGCGACCCGCGCTCGCCTCGAGCTTCGTTCCGTCGACGAACGATTCCTCCAGGCTTACAAGGCCGCTCTCGCTAAGGAGAACCACCACCTGGCTGAAAACCTCCCGAAGACCCTTCTTCAAAGGACCGCTGCGAAACCGCGCCAGCGTGTTATGGTCGGGCCGGCTACTGCCCGAAAGCCACATGAAGTGGATGTTCTCCCCTAGGGCCTCCTCCATCTTTCGAGAGGAGTAAACGTTGCGAAGGTAGGCGTAAACCACCACCTTCAAGAGCATCGAAGGGTGATAAGCCGACGTGCCACCCCCCGCGTATGCCGAGTACAACGTGGACAGATCTAGAGAATCCACCACCGAATTCACCACCCGTACAGGGTGGCTCGCCGAAACGAGTTCGTCCAAACTCGGGGGAAGCAAACTCGGCTGAGACTGAGTGTAAGGCTTGAAAACCGGAGCACGAGCAGCGCGACTACCCATATATTAGGGACGATACGCCAAATGCAAAAGGGGCTGCCTCTTTTGAGACAGCCCCCTGTTGATTTATCTACCTTTCGCACCGCCGACGTCTCCCGGACCGGATGGAGGTCCCGAAGTCGGGGGGCGATTCTTGTCGAGTTGTTTGCCAGGCAACGATGGATCGTTCGGACCTTGGCCACCGTCGCCGCAGCCGCTGATCACGATCATCGAGCCTAACAATAGGGCCAGCAAGGCTAGTTGTTTGTGTATGCGTCACCCCAGAATGTAAAGAGATTTCGGTTTGTCATTTGCGTGCACCACTGCGCGCGGGTGGTCGCTTCGCTTGCGGATGGGTTCAGCGAGTAGTACTTCACGAATTTTTCCGGCCCGTAGTTCGCGGCGTGCCCATCGGAATAGGCGCCAATATAGCGATTGTTGTATTGCTTACGGGCATCTGCGACGAGTTGGTACCAACTAAAGGTGTTTGCGTAGGCGTCGAATGTCGGCCACGAAGCATCAACCGCTTGGAACCGAACCCATGACCAGTTTGTGATGGCTCCATATCGTGTTGGAGTGATTGCAAGCCGTTGGGCAGGATCCGTAAACGTGGTCAAGCTTCTTTGAGCCGTTGTTGCACCGCTTTCGCCGCAATAGCCGTTGCCTCCATAGGTTTCGGTGTAACCGTCGACGTTGATAGAGAACGATGTGATCCAAGCCCAGCTATAGGTGTAAAACGGGGTTGGATAGTAGGGGTCTTGGTAGAGATTATTGTAGTTCGTGATCTCGCTGATCGTTTTGTCAAAGTAGATCGCGTTGTTCTTGACATAAGGATAGATGCGTCCTGCCCACGTATTGTTATAGTGATACAGATCGGTATCCCCCGGAATCGAGCCGTCCGAGTAGCCGTAATTCGGCACTGCTATGTCGTCGAAATCGCCGGAGTACATCTGAAGACCAAGGGCCATCTGCTTGAGGCCCGACAAAGACGAGGTCTTCTTGGCGGCAAATTTTGCTTGCGCGAAGACCGGGAAAAGGATTGCTGCGAGGATTGCGATGATCGCAATAACAACCAGCAGTTCAATGAGGGTGAATGCTTTATTATTTCTCATGAGTTCAAACCCACTCGAAATTAGCCGGGGAATGTTAAGCGAAATTGAACTAAACGTTGCGGGAATAATCATTAATTGAGGCTTAACATCGCGCCACACTTTCTCGCTTTCACTCGGGATTTAGCGATGGCGGCTAGACTGAGACTTATATGGACGAATCGACGGTGACTCGACGGAATTTGTTGAAGACGGCTGGGATTGCGGGTGCAGCGGTAGGCGTGGGAAGCCTGCTACCTTCGACCGTTTTAGGCTCGGATGGCCGTTGGGAGACCCTTGTACCTGCGGCTTCGAACCCAACGATGGTCGGAGTTCCATTTGAGCGGCACGAGAAGGTTCGGTTAGGAATCATCGGCGTGGGCGGTCGCGGGACCGGAGTTTGCAGCGAGTTCTTAGCGGTACCCGGCGTTGAGGTCAAGGCCGTCTGCGACGTCATCCCATCCAAGACGGCGAATGCCGCGAGCATGGTGGAGCGTAGGGGCCAACCCAGGCCGACCGAATACCACAACGGCGATCACGACTACGAGAACCTGTGCAAGCGCGACGACCTCGACCTGATATACATCGCAACGCCTTGGATTTGGCACGTGAGGATGGCGCTGTCTTCTCTGGAAAATGGCCACCACACTGCCACCGAGGTGCCATCGGCGCGTACTTTGGATGAGTGCTGGGCGCTCGTAAACGCCTCCGAAAAAGCGCACAAGCACTGCATGATGTTCGAGAACTGCTGCTACGGAGAGACCGAGCTAATGGTGCTTCGAATGGTCCGCGCTGGCTTGCTCGGCGAATTGACGCATGGTGCCGGCGCCTATCAGCACGACCTTCGCGGCGAGCTGTTCAGCAACGGCGGCGAAGGCCTTTGGAGACGTTTCGAGCACTTGGATCGAAATGGGAATCTTTATCCGACCCACGGCCTCGGTCCAGTGGCGAACTATCTCGAATGCAATCGAGGAGACCGCTTCGATCACATGGTGTCCATGAGCAGCCAATCGGTGGGTCTGCAAGCATGGCGTGAGCAGCACCTAAAGGCGGACGATCCACGAATGAAAGAGGTCTACCATTGTGGGGACCAGAACACCAGCCTGATCAAGACCGCGAAAGGTCGTGTCATCACCGTGGAACACAACGTCAGCGAGCCGCACCCGTACGACCGTATCAACCTGATTGCCGGCACGAAGGGCATCTTCCGCGATTATCCGGAGCGGCTTTACATCGACGGCCAGAAGGAAGGCGAACAGTTTGTAGGCCTCGATAAGTACAAACCCGAATACTTACACCCTCTGTGGGCGGAAAACGGCGACAGGGCGCGAAAGAATGGCGGTCACGGAGGGATGGACTACATCATGTGCTACCGCGTGATTCAGTGCATGCTCCAGGGTATTCCGCCCGATTTCGACGTCTACGATTCTGCATCATGGAGTGCTCCCGCACCGCTAAGCGAGATCTCGGTAGCCAAAGGCAGCGCCCCCGTAAAGTTCCCCGACTTCACCCGCGGCAATTGGAAAACCCCGCGTCCGTTTGCCGGGGTGTAGATGCCGGTTCCGTCCCGGCGTTACAAGTTTGTAGCCGCAGATCAGTTGTACGTCGGGACGGAACCGACGCCTACAAGCTGCGCGTTGCCGGACGCTCAATTGGAATATAGGTATACACTGACGTTTATGGCGCTCTTAGGTTTGGCCCTTCATTTGCTGGTTCCGATGGTGACACTGGCTGCCGCTAAGGCGCAAGCTCAGATTGTTTCGCCGGAGGTTCATGCGGACCGCACTGTCACATTTCGCTATCGGGATGTCGGAGCGAAGAAAGTCGATCTTGGCTTAGAGGGGCGCGACGCGATTCCAATGGAAAAGGGCGCCAACGGGGTTTGGACCGTGACAACGGAGCCTCTGGCGCCCGATCTTTATGGATATACGTTTGGCGCCGACGGCGAAACCAGAGTCGACGTTCGCAACGCGGTGATGAAGCCAAACCTCATTTGGCAGAGCAGTATGTTTTTGGTCCCGGGAAATCCGCCGGAAGCTTGGGAAGTGCAGGATGTGCCGCATGGCACTCTGCATCATCACTTCTACAAGTCAGATGTCATAGGCGATCAACGCGACTTTTTCGTTTATACGCCTCCCGGTTTTCGGCCCGGCAAAAAGTATCCGGTCCTGTATCTCTTACATGGCTACAGCGACATGGCGAGCGGTTGGAGCGAAGTCGGGAAGGCCAACCTCATCATGGACAGCCTCATTGCGCAGGGAAAGACCAAACCGATGCTGGTTGTTATGCCACTGGGTTATGGCGTGCCTGACTTTGCGAATCCATTCCATCCAGCTAACCGCGAACGCGGCATGGGCGGGAGAAGCTACGAGAACTACAAAAAGGGACTGCTGACGGAGGTCATTCCGGCGGTGGAGCGCGAGTATCGAGTCTCATCGGATCGAAAGGACAGGGCAATTGCCGGACTTTCGATGGGTGGAGCGGAGAGCCTGTTTGTTGGCTTGAATTCTCACGACAAGTTCTCTTACGTTGGAGCTTTTAGCTCAGGCGGACTTGCTGCCGACTTCGCAACCGATTTTCCGGGATTAGATGCAACGAAGGCTAATAAACAGCTCAAACTGCTCTATGTTTCGTGCGGGACCGATGACGGCCTCATCACGTTCAACCGGAATCTTGTCAAGTTTCTTAACGACAAGCAGATTAAAGTGCAGTCTCATGAGACTCCCGGCCGCCATGCATGGATGGTTTGGCGTCGAAATCTGATCGACTTTAGCCAACAACTCTTTAAATAGGAGTCTTCAAGACTTCCACATAATCCATATCTCGGCGACGGACCTTCGCATGTCCGCACCTGATATCACAGTGCCCCATGGCATCTCCCAAGTAAGCTCTTTAGCCAACTTGGGCCACTTATATTGAATAACTCCGAAAAGGAATCGGACAATCTCAGACGAAACATAATTCCGCTCTGATGTAGGCTGGCCAAGCAAGGCAGTAATCATCGCATCGTGCTTAGCCTTCTTTTTGGCTTCCGATGTTTTGAACTCCGTTTTAAGATTGACCATGATTGAGGTCAGGATTTGAGGATCGAAGTTCAGGGTCACATCTAATTGACCATATCGGCTCTCGACCAGGATGTGAGAAAACCACCGAACGTTGCCATCAGAATTGGAGACCCGTGCGCCAATTAAATTGGAAAGAGCTTCAATTGAAAGGCCAGGCACCAGCGCCCAATCATTCGATAAATGAACGGTCCCTGTGCCCCTGTCAATGAAAGGAGCCATATTGCCGAATTATAGGCCTATTGATTTTTCTATGGAATACGGTAGTTGCACAAACTCTATGGTGAGCGCGTTAAGATTTGACACATCTTTAAGCATATTGAGCGTAAATCGGCGCTAATTTAAGCGTTCTTCGCGTCAGAAATATTTTCGACATTATCTTGAGACCTAATACAAAACTAGCAAGAATGTCAGGGAATATGTGACTTCGTTATATCAGTAGAAATGGTCCTACGCGTCCGCCAACTTAGATCGAACCCGGTTAGACAGCGTAGACTAAGGTGAAATGAACTTCGCCACTATTGATGAGGCGCTAGAAGACCTCAAGTCCGGCAAGATGATTATCGTTGTCGATGATCCCGATCGGGAGAACGAAGGCGACTTAGTGATGCCTGCCGAGACCTGTACCGCGGAAGCCATGAACTTTATGATCAAGTTCGGACGGGGCGTACCATTCATCCCCACAACTGCTGAGCGATTGGCGCATCTACAAATCCCGATGATGACGAAGCAAAACACCGCTCGTCATGGAACTGCCATGGCAGAAACAGTGGATGCATTGCGAGGAGCAACCACTGGCGTTTCTGCTTTTGATCGGGCCCGTACGGTTGCAGTCTTTGTCGATGACTATGCGGTACCGGAGGATCTGGCGCGTCCGGGGCACATTATTCCCCTTCGGGCCGAAGCGGGAGGCGTTCTTAGGCGAGCCGGCCACACGGAAGCGATCGTCGATCTCTGCGTTTTGGCAGGTTTTAAAGCGGCCGGGGTCGGTTGCGAGATCCTAAATGAAGACGGCTCGATGATGCGGCTCAATAATTTGGCGCCTTTTGCTGAAGAGCATGGCCTGAAGATTATTACGATCGCCGATCTTATTGCCTATCGACGAAAGCATGAAAAGCTGGTCAAGCGAACAGCCGGGCCGATCGACTTTCCTACTAAATTCGGTCATTTCACGCTTTACGGATACGAAACGTCGGTCGAACCACACCCGTATGTCGCGATAGTCAAGGGCGACGTGTGTACCGAAGAGCCAGTTCTTGTTCGCATCCATTCGAGTTGTTTGACCGGTGATCTTCTCGGTTCGATGCGATGCGATTGCGGCGACCAACTTGAAATGGCTCTGCGAATGATTGAGGAAGCCGGAAAGGGTGTGGTCCTTTATATCGCTCAGGAAGGGCGAGGCATCGGGCTTATGAACAAGCTTAAGGCGTACGAGCTTCAGGATACTGGCCTGGACACGGTTGAGGCTAACGTGGCGCTGGGATTCAAGGCCGACCTTCGCGATTATGGTTTGGGGGCTCAGGTGCTCGCGGATTTGGGTCTACGAAAACTTCGGCTCATGACCAACAATCCTAAAAAGGTCAGCGGGATTCAGGGCTATGGCTTAGAGATAGTGGAACATGTCCCTCTTATCGCCTCACCGGTTACCTCCCGAGAGAAGTATCTCGGAACCAAGCGCGATAAGCTCGGGCACATGATTCCAAAGGATTGACGGTTGGTACACTGCGAGCTTCATGGACGAAGGGCATATCGGCGTTGACGAGAGCGGGAAGGGAGATTTTTTTGGACCGCTTGTGGTCGCGGCATGCTACGTTGGCCCTGAACACCTGGCCGAGCTAGAAGGCGTGCGAGACTCTAAGAAACTCTCGGATGCTATGTCGCACCGCCTTGCGATCAAGATCAAAGCGATCTGCCCACATTCGATCATTGCGATGGGGCCATTGAAATACAACGAGTTGTACGCCAAGTTCAAGAATCTGAACACTCTACTGGCCTGGGGCCATGCTCGTGCAATCGAAAACGTTCTAGAAATTCAACCTGCCAAGCTGGTCATCTCAGACCAATTCGCCGCAGGCGGCGCGGCAGTAAAGCGGGCCCTTTACGAGAAAGGAAAAGCGGTTGAATTTCGTTCCATGGTGCGTGCCGAAGCTGACATCGCAGTGGCAGCAGCATCGATCCTAGCCCGTTCCGAGTTTGTGAGAAGGCTGGAGCGGCTCTCGCAGGAGTATGAGATCGAGCTCCCTAAAGGCGCTACTAACGTTATTCCAACCGGCAAGCGGTTCGTGGCCAAGTACGGCCCCGATGCACTTAAGAACGTCGCAAAGATGCATTTCAAGACCTCTGGGCAGGTTCTCGGCTAGGTGAGGCGGCTAATAGCTGGTTATCGCCTGAAGATGCGCGGAGGCCTGTTGGCAAACCGGGTCGTCTTCCGTTGCGTGAAGTTTCTCTAGAAGTTCGAGAAGAGTTCTCATCTCCGTATCAGAAATCGAACCCATCACGCTTCTGATTCGGGCCAAATGTGGCTCGTAAACGCGATCGAACAGCTCTTCTCCCGCTTGGGTAAGGCGAACGAATACAAATCGTCGATCGTCCGTATCGCGGATTCGAACTACTAGGCCCTGCTTTTCCAGGTTATCGACGACTACGGTCACGTTGCCGCCAGTCTTCAGCAGATAGTTCGCGATATCCCGCTGAGCTAGAGGGCCCCTCAACCTCAGGACTTTGATGGTGCTGAATTGGCTCGCGGTAAGACCTTCGATTGCAAGCCCTCGACTCACTTCGGCGTGAAGCGCTTCTCCAGTGCGGATGAGCTTTACGTAGGCTGATATCGCCAATTCCTGCAGCTTGTTCGTTCGATCTGTCTCAGCCATTATTCTCCCGCAAAGTCCGCTATTGGACCACATTATGACAGCAAGTTATTTCGTAACTATGAATTAACCTAACCGCGCTCGCCCGAGATACTTCGGCAATGCTTCCTCTGTTAAGTCTGTTTTCAATTCTCTTAATAATCATGCAATAGGCTTTGCCGGCTAGGCAATATTAAACTGCGCATGAAAGTGGACAGATATCCTCGTTGGATGCAAGACCTTCTCAAAGCTACCCTTCTCGGTATTGGTGGCATTGGGTTGGCGTCAGTACTCTCGTTAATGCTGCTCGCTTGCGGCTCAAGTCCGCTGGCAGGCAATTGGAGCGGAGTCGTGAAGCCCACAACTGGCAAATCTACGGCCAAGGCAAGCCAGTATTCGGAGACCAAACAAACACTGGCGAGCAGTCTGTATCTGAACTCGGATGGCTCGTATAAGGCGAAGCTTCAAGAAGTCGACTACGCAGGCGATTGGGGGCAGCAGGGGCAAACGGTTACGCTGACTCCGAAAACATACATGGGAATCGATCGAGCAAACTTCCCGAAGACAAAAACCCCTACTGGTAGCGATACGGTGAATCAACTCTATAAGCCGTACGTTTTAGACTTGGCCGCCGATGGGAAGACGATGACTCACACCGACGATCATGGGACGACCATATTCACTTTAGGGGCATCTTAGTTACAGGTCCAACAGTTGCCTGAATGGGCCAAGCCAAGGCTCGTACACGCGCCATCGCTCAATCGCGGTTGTATTGATAGGTTGGCGAACTTGCCACAAACTCGGCGTCGTTACCAAGCGTTCGTTTCGGTCGGGGCTTAAGCATTCCTCGCTCCATGGCAATTTGCAGAAGGCAAGCAATTTTCGAATGATCGGTTCCGGGTCTGTCACCAACTCTTCGTAGTCGATTTCAAGAAACTGGCTCGCGGGAAGCACTTTTCGCCAATGAGCCATCAGGCGTCGATACTGCTTGTAGGCAAACACGATACTGTCTCGGTCGTGGGCAAATGCGGGAGATTCTTGGTATGCGGTCGTGTAGATCGAGATGCACGTGTCGAGCGGATTGCGGCGGATGTGAACGATTGGCGCTTTGGGGAATGCTAGGTGAATCAGCCCAAGCATTTGGAAGTTCTGGGGCATCTTGTCGGTAACCATTGGCTTGCCACCTGAAACCGACCGAAGGAGAGCCTCATATCTTATTGCCAATTGGCCAATATGTCTTGTAACAAGGGACCGCTTCTTCAGGTCATAGGCGGAAGGGCCCTTATCAAGCCAAAATTCGAGTTCTCCGGCGGCGGCAACGCTTGTATGACTCGATAGAATCTGTTCCACAAGGGTCGTGCCGGACCGCATCATGCCGACGATGAAGATTGGAGTGGAGGAGTTGAGCCCAACACCACGGTGCTTCCGCAGTTGATCCGAAGAGAAAGTACCCATGATGCCGTCAACTAACTCAGTGTGCCGGTGGCGATCGAAAGCTTTGCCGCCTAGATTAATCTGAAACGCAGCCTCGTTTGCCTTGTCAAAGCCTCGCATCGATGCCTCGAACTGGCCTAGGTCCGCGTTTGTTTTTCCGACCACGTATTGGAGAACCATACGGTCTTCGGCGGACATTGTCATGTCCTCACTCAAGCTTGCGGCACACGAAAGTAGGTCTGTATTGCTGACAGTCACTCGATTGCTTTGAGCCCAACCATAGTAGGCAAGCGATTGCCTTGGTTCCAATGAGATGGACTCCTCGAAACATGCCTTAGAGTCTTTAAATGAACCGCGAGCTTGATGCCAGTAACCAAGCATTCCGTACGCTGTTGCGGCAGTCTTCGAATTCTTGCTTGCCTCCTCAAGGTGAGTTCGAGCTTCATTGCCACGGTTCGCTCCCGTCAATGCTTGAGCAATCAGCAATCTGGCATCGGGGTTATGTGGTGAAGCTTCAATTGCGTAGCGCAGGATGTTAACAGCTTCTGAGTCATGCCCGTGAGCAAGAAGGAGTTTGGAGTATCGGATTCGCAGATCGAGATTCGTGGGCTCGATCGAGATCGCCTCGCGATAGAACTGACCAGCTTTGGCGTCATCACCTGCTTGTTGAAAAGCGATCGCAGATTCAGCCAAGAGAGCGACCCTGCTGCCATTCGGCTCAACTGTTTCCATTTGGCTACTTCGAGCCGTAGCCAGGCTTGAAATCCTTCCCGGATGCTTTCGTCAACGCGTCGTAGGCGGCTTGGCAGTAGGTGGGATCGCCTCGCTTCGACTGCATTAATTTCAAAACTCGCTCGTTGGTATGGCACGAAAGGCACTCCTCATTGCTCCAAACCTTCGGTTTGCCTGAAGTGGCCGCTTCGGCTTTCGTGTTGTCGAACCAATAGAGGGACGCCCCAATACCGAATACGATCGGAATCGCTAACCATAGAGGGGCCTTCCATCTAAGCACGATTATTCGCCTCTTTTTGACTTTCGTTCTTCGGCGGTCAATCCAATCTTCTGTTGAGGTTGGATGACGTTTTTATTGCTATCGCCACAGCCGATAACGGCCATCACGAAGGCCGCAAGCAGCCCAAGGCATATCCACTGATTCTTTTTCATAGCTGTTATAAGATGCTGAGCAGGCGTACCGTCAGATCTGAGCGATACGCCTGGCAAGGATCGGGCCTAGTTTTGGAAGTAGGTCTTGGTTGAGGAATTGGGGTTGTAAGCTCCGTGGGGGAACGTCGCGAAGATGCCGGGCAGCATTGCGCATGTCGTTCCGGTCGGGAACGTTCCTTCCTCTCCGTCTGTGCCGCCGGTATCGCCGGATGTATCGACTAGGATATTAGGATCGGAGCAGTAGTCTACGATCAGATTGAGATTGGCTGGAGTTGCGAACTCGTGGTTCTCAGCCGCCGGATCGCCGAAGCCACCAACGAATTTGATCGCTTTCGCATGGCCGTCCGCAAACGACACCGGATATTGGCCGTCAAAGAACATTTGAGCGGACGTCGTACCGGTGAAAGTGCACATCAGGAACTGAATTCCCATCGTGATGCGGGGAGTGTCGTAAGTGATCGTGTAATCGAACATGTCTGCCGGGCTAACGATGGAGGTCTCGTTGATTCCAGGGATGAAATACTCATTGGTGGTTCCCGGAACGAGCTGCTGTCGGCCGAGCATTCCACCGCCGCGTCGCTTGATCGGGCCCCAGTTGTAGCCGAACCCGACGTATTTGCATCCGGGCTCATCGCTACCGGCGCCAGGAGGCGTCGCTCCACCGGCAACTGCTTTCAAGCACCCGCCGTCGAAGTCGTTTCGCAGAGGGTTCATGAAGATGTCTTCGTTCTTGATGTAGGGATAAACGTGGTCGGTCCAGTCGCCGGAACCGAGAGATGGGCTCATATCGTCGGAATCGTTGATGTACATGAGCTGCGAAGTGCAGATTTCCTTCGTGTTGTTCATGACAGCCGTCTTCTTGGCTGCCAGCTTCGCCTGGGCGAAAACCGGGAATAGGATGGCGGCGAGAATCGCTATGATCGCGATAACTACGAGAAGTTCTATGAGAGTAAAGGCCTTACGCATGGTGCAATCCTTGGAGGCCATTTAGTGTAGGTCTATTTCAATTAAGGCAGGATTAACGTTTGGATTAAGGAATTGTTAGGACTGTTAAGGCACTATTAAAGTACGAGTCCGGGGCGCTCAATGCAAGGGAAGACGGCGTATGTGCGATCGTCGAAATACATCTTGATGCTGAATAGTCGAAATTCGCATCAAGATGTCATAATAATCGCATGAGGACGACTATCGATCTTCCTGAGGATGCCTATAAGCTCATTAAGGCTCTTGCCAGCAAGCGTAAAACCACAATGGGGACCATCGTGGCCGAGACGATCATCAACAACTATGGTCCGAAGCGTACCGATGTCCCGAGGATAATTGACGGACCAGGTGGATGGCCCATCGTAGTTTTGGGTCATCCGATTACGGACGAGGATGTCCGAGAATTCCTTGACGAAGACTAGTACCTACTTGCTCGACTCCAACGTGGTCATCGCGTTGACATTCACGGGTCACCTCCACCATGAACGTGCACTGAGGTGGTTCCTGGCCGAGTGTCAAGCGTTTGCAACTTGCCCAATTACACAGGGTTCGCTTGTCCGATATGGACTCCGCCAAGTTCCCGGCGATCCCGAATGGTCAAAGGGTCTTCTTAGGAAAATCACCTCACATAAGCACCACACTTTCTGGCCCGATTCGCTCTCGTTCGACGACCTCGAAATGCGTGGTGTTGTTGGACATAGTCAGGTAACCGACGCATACCTTGTTGGGCTTGCCGAGCATCACGGTGGAAAGTTGGCTACTTTTGACGAGGCTCTCACCACGGTTTTTCCCCAAGCTTGTTTGATCCCCGACTAGAGCCGGGAATCATTTGCCCCTATAGGCGGTTCGGAATATACTGCCCGCATGAGGCTATGGCTCCTTGGCGGTGTGACAGTTAGTGCCCTGTTAATCCTCGGAACTCGAGTGCCTGACAAGAAAACGAAGCAGGCTCCCTTCCCGGTTAGCATCGCCATCGATGCTTCGAAGCCGATCGGTAACATGAACCCGGCTTGGCGGTTTTTTGGATGCGACGAGCCGAACTATGCCTATCTGAAGGACGGTAAGAAGCTAATTGGAGAGCTCGGAAAGCTGGGTAAGGACACCGTCTACTTTCGAACCCACAATCTGCTTTCGACCGGCGATGGCACCTCCGCTTTAAAGTGGGGCAGCACCAACGCCTACACTGAGGACGCTCAAGGAAGACCTCATTACGATTGGAAGATCCTGGATCGCATCTTCGATACCTATTTAAGGGCGGGTGTGAAACCGTACGTCGAAATTGGATTTATGCCTAAAGCGCTCTCAACCAAGCCGGAGCCCTATCAGCATCACTGGACCCCGGCCTCGCGCTACGAGGAGATCTATACCGGCTGGTCCTACCCCCCGACCGATTATGCCAAGTGGGCGACTCTGGTAGAGAAGTGGGTTGAGCACTGCGTGTCCCGATATGGACGAAAGGAGGTTGAGAAGTGGTTTTGGGAAGTCTGGAACGAGCCGAACATCGGCTATTGGCAAGGCAGCCCCGAGGATTTTCGCAAGCTGCACGACTTTGCGGTAGACGCCGTCCGTCGCGCGCTGCCCACTGCTAAGGTTGGCGGTCCCGACATGGCGGGAAGCGATCCCAGATATCTCAAGCCTTTCATCGACCACTGCCTTACTGGCTCCAACTATGCGACTGGCAAGACGGGAACGCCGATCGACTTCGTTTCATTTCATGCCAAGGGCGCACCATCTTTCGTTGACGGCCATGTGCGAATGGGCATTTCCACTCAGCTTCGAGGGATCGATTCTGGATTTGCGACGGTTGCTTCCTATCCTAAGTTGAAGCAAGCGCCTATCGTCATCGGGGAGTCGGACCCCGATGGCTGCGCCGCTTGCCAAGGTCCGCAACTGGCTTATCGAAACGGCACGATGTATTCCAGCTACACCGCCGAATCGGTTATTCGGGAATTGGAGATCGCCGACAAAAGGGGAGTCAATTTTCTCGGCGCCACGACATGGGCTTTTGAATTCGAAGGCCAAGGCTTCTTTCCCGGTTTTCGAGTGATGGCCGCCAACGGCATCGACCTGCCTGTATTAAATGTCTTCAGGATGCTAGGGAAGATGAGCGGCAAGCGAATCGCAGTCGCGAACTCCGGCGCAATGCCGCTCGCCGACGTCTTGAGGTCGGGCGTGCGTATGTCACCCGATGTATCTGCCTTGGCGTGTATGGATGGTCGAAAGCTGACGGTTTTGATTTGCCACTACCACGACGACGATCTGCCCGGACCCGAGGCGGACATATTTATGACGCTTTCCGGTTTACCGGTCGACGGAAACGTAAAGATCAAGAAGTTTCAAATCGACGGCGAACTTAGCAACGGGTTCACGGCGTGGAAGAAAATGGGGAGTCCAACCAATCCCACCCGTAGCCAGTTCGCAAAGCTAGAACAGGCAAGCCATCTTGCAACAATGCCGAGTCCGCCCAACGCATCAATAATCGGAGGCAAAATTGGCATCAAATTCAACCTTCCAAGGCAAGCCGTAGCGCTCTATGAACTGAGCTGGTAGCACCGATTATCTCACCCTCCCGACCCGAGACGGGTCATAGATATTAGCCTGGGGTCGCTCCGGCGAACCCCAGGAATTCAGCACCCGTAAGCCCGACGCTGGAGGCGTCGCAGAGAATTCTGGCACCGCTCTGCGGTGCAATATTTGGATTCGCTCTTTCCTGGGGTAGCCACGGAGGCAACCCCAGGCTAATTTATGTCACGCCTCCGGCGTGGGAAACCGGACGAAATAGAATAACATTAGGGCATGGTAGTACGGCCCGAAGAGCAGCTTGCGGCTATGATTGCTGGCCTAAAGGAGAAAACTGGTCGCACGCTTGACGAGTGGTTTGAAATTGTCAAGGAGACCGAGCACGTTAAGCATGGCCAGATCATCAACTTCTTGAAGACTGAGTACGCGCTGACTCATGGCTTTGCCAACCAAATAGCTCTCCGGTGCGCCGAGCGTCTAAAGCCGGCAGCCGACAAACCAACCGACGAGAATCCCGTCGACTCGATGTTCGCCGGACCAAAAGCTGGATTGAAGCCAATTTATGAAGCGGTGATGGCAAAGATTCAAGGCTTTGGTCCTGACATCGACCTTGCACCCAAGAAGGGATACGTCAGCGTCCGGCGCAGCAAGCAGTTCGCCATCCTTCAGCCTTCGACAGCAACTCGCTTGGACGTTGGGATCAATCTAAAGGGCGTCGAGGCATCAGGTCGTTTGGAGGCATCGGGGAGCTTCAATGCGATGCTGAGCCATCGAGTCAAAGTTACAAGCATTGACGAAGTGAACGACGAACTTGTCGGATGGCTGAAGCGGGCGTACGACGCAGCTTGAGCGTGATTCCAGCCAGTATTTATCGATCCCTCATTCAGTTCGATTTGAACCAATGGCGTCCCGCGACTGCCTTGCGGTGCGTGTCGGCTTTGGCAATCGTCCTTGTGGCAGCAACTCTTGTCGGCCAACCGGGTTCGGGCGTGCTTGCGTGCTTAGGCGCATTGTATGCCGGGTTTGGATCCTTTCGAGGCCTTTACCAAACGAGGTTGAGGCGCATGCTCGGCGTCAGTATTATCTTGGCCATCGGAACCTATGTCGGCTGCCTCGTAAGCACTCACCAAGTCGCCACCATCGTCGCAGTAACATGTGCCGCCTTCTTTATGGCGATATATGCGACTCGCGGAAACGCGGCAAACATGATCGCGATTCAATTGACGGCAGTAATCGTCGTGCTTTCGGGAATACCGGCGACTTCCCATAATCCGGTATTGAATTCGCTCGCCGTCTTGGGGGGCGGCCTTGTTCAGACTCTTCTTCTTGTTGTCGTATGGCCCTTCATGCCACACAACGCCGAAAGGAGGAGCATCGCAATCGCGTTCGATAGCCTTGCCAAGTTTGTGGCGCATTTGCGAAACGGCGAACCGGAGAGTCCGGTTCCGGACGGACAGCCATTTCAAGACGCTTGGCTTTTAGTCGATGAAACTCGAGAGTTTCGGCTCCGACCCGAGCAGCGATTTCTCCTAGACGTACTTCGCTCGGCCGAAGTTATCCGCGCCGGACTTGCCGGACTTGGAAGGGCTGATCGAGAACTGCGGCATTGTGGACCTGAAGGGGAGGCAAGGGCAAGCGCGGTGTCCACTCATCTGGAGAAGGTTCTATTGGAAATCGCAGAAGGCATTAAGTCAGGCCGGATGCCGGAATTCGAAGCGAATCCCAGCGGTTCTGCCCCGAACGAAATTGATGCCCAAGCCTGGAATAATCACGCTTACTGGACGGATCTCCTTCAGCGGGTCCTCACTCAAACAACTAAATTGTCGCCCGATGACTATCAGGGCGTAGAAGAAGCATTCCATCCGGTTCCAGATAGGTCGACAGGTTGGTTGGGCCTTATAGAGAGGTTCGGCGTACCAAAGACGATTGCATTGCGCTCACTCTTGGCCCAACATGCGTTGCGTTACGCCATTATCGTGGGTGGCACGACGGAACTTTCTCATTTTTGGGGTGTGCGTCACGCCTATTGGCTGCCGCTCACAACTTGCCTGATTTTGCGCCCCGATTATGCGACTACCCTTAGCCGCGGATTCGGCAGGCTAACCGGGACGTTTATCGGAGTTTCGATTGCCGCCGCGCTCGCTTTGTTTGTCCCACACAACCCTTTGATTGCTTGCGGATTTATGTTGGTCTCGGCATGGCTGGCGTTCTCGCTGTACTTGGCAAATTACATGCTCTTTGCCGCTGCGGTGACTTTGTACGTCGTGTATTCGATCGCAACGTCGGGTTTGTCCGATCATTCGGCTTCGTTAGAACGAATCGAGGCGACTCTCTTCGGAGTGCTGATATGCATTGCGACCACTCTTCTGTGGCCGATTTGGGAATCCAAGAAGACCGGCGCCGTGCTCAAAGACGCGCTTCAAGCACAGATCGCCTATTGCGACGACATTCAGGCGAAACCAGAGGAAGCGACGATGGAAGCCACCGAGGAGAGCCGCCGTTACGCTCGAGGTCTGCGAGTGGAGGCGGAGCGCGTCGTTAATGCTGGCGCCCTTGAGCCTTCGTGGGGAAGGAGGCGTCACAAGTTTTCCGGAGAGGATGTGTTGACTCGCCTTGATGAGAACGCCGCAATAATTCTATCGCTGCAAGCAGAGGCGATTGGCGGAAGCGACGAGAAGGTGGCTGCGTTTCGTGATGGGATGCAAGCCGCAATAAAGACCGCCCAGGAACTTGAGGACTCCCTCCCAAAAGCGGAAGTCGGATAAATATCGACAGTGGAACGGAAAGGTTTTATTAGGCCAACTGCTTTTTCCATCGCGCAGTGAGTTTCGGACCGAGCTTACAAACGTCAACACGGTATGAGATCAAAGCTGGCTCTCTTGATTGCTGCGATGACCCTTCCGCTTATGAGCTTTGCCTACGGCCAGGCCACAAGCAATGAAGAAAGGACAAAGCTGTTCACTTGGTTCGACAGCCTCGGATATCCGGAAGTTTCAAGCGGAAAGTTCGTTGAACTGGACGCCAAGTTTGTTGGCGCCAAGCAAAGTGAACGACCGACTTTCGGCTTCTTGCAGTCCGCCAATTCGCATCAGTTCACGGTAACCGGGTTGAACCTCTATCGCACTACCTACTATTCAGGACATCCCGAAAAAACCCGTGGATATGAAGGGACTTTCAAGGTTCTCGATTTCACGACTTGGGTCAACAAACAGCTTCCCAAGCTTGAATTCTTGTCGTATTCAATTGTAGCGGGCATGGGGAGGATGTCAGGTGCGGATAGTGCCTTCGTGCTTTCTCGAGCCTGTGCGGCAAGATCTTTAGGCGACCAATCGAGCAAGGTTTTTGACTATTTTGATTCGAAGGTCCGTGAAGAATCATACGTTTTCACCGGGAAGAAAACGACATCAGAGATCATCAAGAGCAAGTTTGGCGAAGTCACGCTGTTTCGCACATTCAGCGACCTGCGGGATCCTTCGGTTTCGAGGCCAGAGATCCTAGCGCGGGTAAACGATTTCTTCCGGCATTATCCGGATTACGCCTCTTATGGTGAGAACCAAGCTCGGGAGGAAGAGTTCGCTCGCGCTGCAGTTCCCGTGCTTGAAAAGATGATTCGCGAGGACGTTGAGCAGAACGCTAGAAAATTAAAGCCCCAAAGCTGGTTTACGGTACAGGGTCAAGTCTTGGACCTGATTTACGAATTGAGGGACCAGAACGGATTCCAGACTATGGAACCGGGAGGAATCGACGTTTTCGCGGATCGTCGTGGGGAGAATAGCCCCGCCGCCAAGCTTGCGAAACTTGGATTGGCAGCCGTTCCTACTCTGCTCAATTATCTGAATGATGTTGAGTTTACGAGATCGTTAAGCAATGGCGAGCGTTACGGCGTTGACCACCTTGTAATGAGGCGCTGCGGTGCTGTCGATCAGATTCTTGAACGAATTAGCTGCCGCCACCTTCATAACGTACCGGACTATAACGCCAAGCCTGGTCAAGGAAGGGAAGCTCTTAATTCTGAAATTGAGTCGTGGTGGAAAGAAGTTCAAAGCAAGGGTGAACGACAGGTACTCGTTGAAGCGACGTCTGAAGGTGATTACGACGCACAGGCGTCGGCAGAGCGACTAGTCGAGGTCTATCCGGATGCAGCATTCGCAGCCATCTCATCGGGGCTAAAGAATGCGAAAAATGAATACTCCCGCACCGCAATGGTGAACAGTCTCACGAAGCTGAATACGCCGGAAGTCAAAAAATTCATGCGCGATCAGATGCAGAATGCACCCGATTTGATCTCCCGCGTTTACGCGGCAAGAGTCGTGGGTCGTGACGATCCTAACACCGCCGTGCACGGGCTGGTTGATATTTGGGAGCAGGCGAAGAAATCGGCAGCCTTGCCTCCGAATGCTTGGGAAATCTCTGTCATCGCTCACGACATGCTTGTTACGGGCAGGCCGGAGATGGTCGACGCGTTGGCAAAAGATCTTACTTCGCTTGCACCCAATATTCAGTCTCAGGTTGTGTTTTGGCTCTCAGCCCGGTTCTATACACCTTACAAGGGCGAGGAGATTGTGGGAGGGGCGGCGCCGAAGTCGGAAAAAAATGCCTTCATGAAAGCGGTTGAAGCCTTGCTTGTTAGCGAGATGGAGAACTCGAATCCCCAAAGCAACCATTGGGAAACGGATCTCAGCGATTCCTCTGGAAATCCCCCGCTAAACGATGTTGCTGCCGCTGCTTTGAACGCTAACTTCCCAAATAAATACCCATTCAACCTGACCGATACAAAACGCGAGCGGGATCGCGAGCGAGCGATCTGCGAGAACGTCTGGCGACGGGAACACGACTTGCCCCTTATTCAAGTTCCTGCCAAGCCGCTGTCTCTCTTTGGTCCAAACCAGACCGTGGCGGCTCTGACGATTACATCCGTCACCGTCTCCGGGAAGCGTGACCTCGCGCCTGAGTTTGCCGCAGGCCTAGTGAAACTGAACGGGACGGTGATCACCTCGAAAGCCATTTATGATCTCATTGAAAAGGCGCAGGCAGAATGGGGCTCCGGCTTGAGCGGTATCGGAATCGAGTTAGAGCGAGATCATGGAGGCAGCGGAATTACGCTCAGTGTCATTGTGAGCGATGCGCCGACTCGAAATTTTGGAACCGGTTGGTCAACTAATATGTCGCTCAAGGTCGATGGCGTCACCAAGGACGGAAACGGGTCCACATCCTCGGAGTGGAAGTGGATCAAACTCGGTGTCGATCATTTCTGGGAATCGGTTGACAAGGCCCTCACGTCGCCATCCTCGGCGAGCTTAGAATTGCGCTTTTCGCTCCTCCACCGCGTATAATAAACGCGGCGCGAGGGGCGCCTCCGGGTCTGCGGAAAGGGTTGAATCCACCTGCCTCACACAGTTCATCGGCGCCTTTGTGCAGCCTGAGCGCGGACCGCAGGCAAAGCATGGAGGTACCAAATGAGTCAGTCGTTGCCGCCCAAGCCTAGCTTGGTGCACCTAAGAAAACAGGCCAAAGACCTGTTAGCCGCCCTCAAGTCGGGCGATCCTGAGACCGCGAAGACCTTCGCTCTCTATTTTCCTACCACCGATAATATCGGTCTGATCCAGGCTCAGCTTGTTCTTGCTCGCGAGTACGGATTCGACAGTTGGGCAGTTCTGAAGCGTCACGTAACCGACGGAAACCATCCGACGCCGGAATCATTCATCGATGCAGCAAAGGCCGGTCGAGTCGACGATGCAAAAGCGATGTGGCTTAGCAATAAAGCCGAGCTTCGGAAAGATCCGGTGGTTGCAGCCATGGCGGGAGATGTCGATGCGATCCGTGAATATGTCCGCCTTCATCCGACGTCGCTTCGCGATAATTTCCCGCCGAAAATTGAGCCGCTTTTGGTTTATGCATGTACTTCGCGGCTGGTTGCCGATGCGGAATTCGAAGCCGGCATTGTTGGCGTCACGGATTTCCTTCTGAAGAGCGGCGCGAATCCCGATGCTTTTACACCGGCCGAGTGGGGTGGTGAGCAATGGCACGAGAGCGCGCTTTACGGAGCGGCGGGTGTATTGAACCATGCCGGTCTTACCAAGCTGTTGCTGGACGCGGGCGCCGATCCCAACGACAACTCGATCGAGGATGGCGTATATCGCGGCGAATCCCTTTATCACGCATGCGATCATCCGGGACGCAACGAGTGCCTTCGTTTGATACTGGAGGCTAACCCGGCCCAAGTCGCGGCGGACTACTGCATCAAGCGAAAGCTGGACTTTGAAGATATCGAAGGGCTGCGTTTGTTTTTGGACCATGGTGCAAACCCAAACGCGAACAAGCCGCGAACCGCGCTGAGCCATGCGATTCTGCGCGGCCGAAGTCTGGAAACGCTGCAAATCTTGCTCGATGCCGGTGCGGACCCGAATCAGCCGGATTTGGATGGTGCGACGCCCTACGTGCTTGCCAGGCGGTTGGCGAACAAGGAAGCGTCGGCATTAGTTGAGGCGCATGGTGCAGTGCAAGAATTCACGCCTTACGATGCCATTTTGATTGCTGCAGCCGACGGTGACGAGGAGGGTGTCCAACAACTCGCAAAAGAGCACCCGGAGGTTGTTGCCTCTTTTACTGAGATTGGGCGTCAGGAAGATGACGGCATGGCGCTTGGTTCAGCCGGCCAAATCCTGCTTGACTTGGCCCGGCTTGGGCATGCCAAGAGTCTCGAAGCTTTGCTCGATCTCGGTATGAGTCCGGGATTAAAAAATCAGTACAACGAGACCGCGCTGCACTGGGCATGTGTTGCCGGTCGGGCTGAGGCGGCTCGGTTGCTGGTATCCCGCGGTGCCCCGTTAGACATTCGCGAAAAGGGCCACAATTGCGTCCCAATTCAATGGGCCTACTGGGGCTCAGAGTATTGGAACGAGCCTTTTGGAGATTACGCGGCGACAGTAGCCGCAGTCTTGGACGGCGGTATGGCCTTGCCGGATAAGTTGCAAGGCAGCAAGGCCGTCCAAGACGTCCTGCGATCACGAGGTTGCCCAGAGGGCAACCCGTAGCCGTCGGCTCGCCTTCGGTTTCGACGTACCTACGATCTGCGGATACAAATCGGTATCGTCGGCATGGAGCCGACGGCTACCGCTGCCGCGGGCCAGATTTATCGTCGTCGTCCTGATCCCGGTCGTAGGTGTCGCGTTGGATGGTTGGCATCTTTCGTGCAAGACGGTAGTTGGGATCCTTGGGGTCGCGTGACTTTGGCCAGGCGAATATCCGGGGATCCGACTTCTCAACGGCGTAAGGCGTGTAATCCGGCTTGTCGGTAAAGCAGTCCGAGAAGTCGTTCGACAGGGCGTCGAACAGGTTCAGTGGCGCAAGGCCGAAGATCTCGTACAGCGTGCGGTGCATGCTGGTGATCGTCGTGTGTCGGTGGGACACGTACTGATGCTTGACCCACGGACTGATTGCCAATAGCACGCTTCGCTGAGCATCGATATGGTCGTTCTCACCGCCGGCGTCGTCTTGGGTGACGAGGATGAGCATGTTTTTCCAGTAAGGAGTGTGGGACAGAAACTCGACGATCGTGCCGAGCGCATAGTCGTTGTCTGCCATCCACGATGCCCGATACGGATATCCCTTTTTGGGTTCGGGGTCGGTGCCGTGGTCGTTGCAGATTGCGATATTTACGAAGGAGGGGAATTTCTCGCCGCCCTGAATGTATTTGTGAACCACTTCTTGCTGGAACCACTCGGCTCGGTACATGTCCGGGATGTTCATGTTGAAGATCGGGAAGTCGCGGCTGGTGTTGTCGTAGAGCGACTTCGGCATCGGCATATTGATTACTTCGCGTGCCCCCGTCTTCTCCTCTTTT
>Ga0206823_1044_pt1 | contig 35907 bp, 39 predicted proteins | sample Alteio_BWOrgCont_81_FD_152868 | JGI IMG/M metagenome (GOLD analysis project Ga0206823, IMG submission 152868) | Enriched cells from forest soil in Barre Woods Harvard Forest LTER site, Petersham, Massachusetts, United States -... | ecosystem: Environmental > Terrestrial > Soil > Temperate forest >...
GATGCGGCGGGCCTATGCATTAAATCCGGGAATGCCGCGATACTCCGCTGCGGTTCGGAAAGTTTTGAATCGTCATCGGCGATTATGGAATGTCTGCGGGCGGGACTGAAAAATGCCAGATTGCCGGAGGATGCGGTGCAGCTAATTCCCACACGCGACCGCGCCGCTGTCGGCGAAATGCTGAAATTGGATGAATATATCGACATCATCGTCCCACGCGGCGGCAAGGAATTAATCCGGCGCGTTATGAATGAGAGCCGCATTCCGGTAATCCGGCATCTGGATGGCAATTGCCATACTTACATCCATGAAAGCGCGGATTTGGAGAAAGCTGTTAAAATCACCCTCAATGCTAAAATGCGGCGCACGGGGATTTGCGGCGCCACCGAATCATTGCTGCTTGATGAAAAAATCGCCGGTAAATTCCTGCCCGCTATTGCGAATGAATTGATTAAACTCGGCTGCGAAATTCGCGGCGATGAAAAATCCCGCGCGCTCGATGAAAGAATAATTCCCGCAAGCGAGGATGATTGGGACACCGAATATCTGGATGCGATAATTTCGGTGAAGCTAGTAAAGAATTTATCGGAAGCCATCAGCCACATAAACCGCCACGGCTCGCACCACACCGATGCCATAATCACCGAAGACACAAAAGCCGCCGCCGAATTCTTGAATAAAATCGATAGTGCCATCGTCATGCATAATGCCTCTACCCAATTCGCCGATGGCGGGGAATTCGGCATGGGCGCGGAAATCGGCATCTCAACCGGCAAACTCCATGCACGCGGGCCGGTGGGGGCGGGCCAGCTTACTACGTATAAATATGTGGTGAGAGGCGAAGGCCAGGTGCGGAATTAATTATATTATTTCTTTTCCTCATCCCCCACCAAATCCCTTCGCACTTCCGGCTTGTTCAGAATCTCCTCAACCTTCCCGGCATATTCGTAGCTGTCGTCTTTCTGGAACGAGATGCGGGGGGTGTAGCGCATGGTGAGTTTGGCGGAGACTACGCTGCGGAAATAGGGGGCCATTTTTTCGAGTTCGGCAACGACCATTTCGGCATTGGCGCCGCCAAGCGGCATAACATAAGCCCGGGCGTTTTTTAGGTCCGGCGACACGCGCACTTCGGAAACGGTGACGGATATACCGCGCAGGCGCGGATTAAAAATCTCGCCGCGGATAAACACATCAGCCAAACAATGGCGGATCTCCTCGCCTACTTTTAGCTGCCGGTTGCTTGGGGGTTTGGTTGTGTTTTTCATGGTAATGAATGCTGGAATATTGGAACGCTGGAATGCTGGAATTCTAGTTTTCCAGTATTCTAGAGTTCCAGCATTCTAAATATGCCCAAATAGCCGGAAAAATAACACGGCGTATAGACCTAATATCAAAGGCACTACCCAGCGGAGGATATCGTTCTTCGAGGTTTCGATTCTGAGGAGCACATCCTTGATATCTCCCTTAGTCGCTAATTCTGAGACATCGACCTGTTTCAGGATCTCAACCATCCCTTCAGCCTGATCCTTGCTATAACCCCGGGATTGAAGTGTTTGTATAGCTCTATATGTATCAATAGCCAGCGTGCTCATAATTACTCCTTTTCTACTGGATTATACTCCAAAATCATTTGCCGGGCTACAGGCTTCTTGCTTCCTCAACCATCTCAAAAGCCTCAATAACATCGCCTTGCTTGATGTCATCGTAATTCTCGAAAGCCATTCCGCATTCAAAGCCTTCTTTCACTTCCTTAACATCGTCCTTGAAGCGTTTCAGGGTTTTTAATTTGCCTTGATGGATGACGACGTTATCGCGCAGCAGCCGCACTCCGGCGCCGCGTTTTACTATGCCTTGGGTAACCATGCAGCCTGCCACTTTGCCATATTTGCTCATGGTGAATACTTCGCGGATTTCGGCGTAACCTAAGAAATTTTCACGGATTACTGGCGACATCATGCCGGCGAGCGCCGCTTTGATATCATCAACCACATTATAAATAATCGAGTAATAGCGGATATCGACGCCTTCGCGCGCCGCCTGCTCCTTGGCCTGGTTATTGGCGCGGACATTGAAGCCGATAATTATGCCATCCACGGCGCGCGCCAGCGCCACATCCGATTCGGTAATGCCGCCCGCTGCGGAATGCACGACCTTCACGGTAATTTCTTCGTTAGAAAGCCGGGTGATGCTGCCGATAATCGCTTCGGCGGAACCTTGCACATCGGCCTTGATTACGACATTTAGTTCCTTAGCCTTGGCAAGCCCAGCATTCTGGAACATTTGCTCCAGGGACAGCCGGTTTTCCGATTTCGAGCGGATATCGCGCACGCGCTTGCTGCGGTATTCGGTGATTTCCCTGGCCTGGCGGTCATTTTCCACCACATTGAATTCATCACCGGCATTGGGCAATTCATCGAGGCCTAAAACCACCACCGGCATCGAGGGCAGCGCTTCTTTAAGAGCATTTCCCTTATCATCCATTATCGCGCGGATTTTGCCCGTGGCGGTGCCGGCAACCACTATCTGGCCGATTTTCAAACGGCCTTTCTGCACCAGGAAAGTAGCGACGATGCCGCGGCCTTTATCCACCTGCGCCTCAATCACCGCGCCGAGGGCATTGCGGTCGGAATTGGCTTTCAGTTCCAGCATTTCCGCCTGAACCATGATTGCATCCTGCAATTTATCGAGGTTCAGTTTCTGCTTGGCGGAGACTTCGACAATCTGGGTGTCGCCGCCGAATTCCTCGGAAACCAGGTTATGCGAAAGCAATTCCTCGCGCAGTTTCCGGCTATTAGCGCCAGGCTTATCGATTTTATTGATGGCGACGATAATCGGCACTTCGGCGCTTCTGGCATGGTTTATCGCCTCGATAGTCTGCGGCATCACGCCATCATCGGCGGCAACCACCAACACGACGATATCGGTGACTTTCGCGCCGCGCGCACGCATTGCCGTGAATGCTTCATGGCCTGGAGTATCGATGAAAGTTATTTTCTCGCCTTTCGGCAGGGTGATTTGATAAGCGCCGATATGCTGGGTAATTCCGCCTGCTTCCTTCAGCGCAACGTCGGTCTGGCGCATAGCATCCAAGAGGGAGGTTTTCCCATGATCGACATGCCCCATAATGGTAACCACCGGAGGGCGCGGAACGAGATTTTCCTCGGTATCGTTATCGTCTTTAAGCACATTTTCCACATCGCCTTCGGTGACGCGCTTGAATTTATGGCCGAATTCGGTGACGATTAGCTCGGCGGTATCGGCATCGAGCGTTTGGCCCGGAGTCGCCATGACGCCAAGTTTCATCAGCGCTTTCACGACATCGACTCCGCGCACTGCCATACGGTTAGCGAGTTCCTGCACCGAAATTACTTCCGGTATGATTACTTCGCGGACGATTTTTTCCGCTTCACGCGGCCCACCTTCTAAGCGCTTAGCTTTTTCGCGCGCACGTTTTATGGAGGCCAGGCTCCGCACTCTTTCCTCTTCCTGGAAAGCATTGGCGAGATTGATTTTGCCGCGGCGTTTATCATCCAATCCACGTTTTGGTTTGGCTTCGTAGCCTTCCGCGAATTTACCTTTTTTCTTGTCATCGGCGCCGGGCAGGCCAAGCATTAACCGCTCACCCGCCGGTTTCGGCGCGGAATGTTCTTCGGTGGCGGAAACTTTAGGCTGCTCTTTTTTCGCGCCGGATTTTGCTTTTTCCTGGTTCTCAGCTTCCAGTTTTTTGGCTTCTTCCGCTAACCGTTTTTTCTCTTCCGCCTGTTGCGCGCGAAGCTCGGCTTCCTGCTCGCGGGTTTTCCAGCTGCTGGAAGCATTCTGCAGCGCATTCATCCGGGTGTTTCTTTCCTCTTCGGTCAAACCGCCGAGAGTGGGATTTTGAGTTTTTACGGGAGAAGAGGCAACGGTTTCCTCCGGCGCTTTCTTGAACGCCGCTGCCGCGCCGCCATCTTCCTTCACCATGCGCCCGGCGGAATCCTGGGAGAAAACACGGGTTTTGCGCACCTCTACCGTGACCATCTTAGCCGGCCCGGCGCGCCGCCCATGCCCAAAATTCTGCTGCACCTGCCCACCTTCAATGGTTTTGGTCAGCTGCAGTTTTTTCGGCTTATTCTCTAATGTTTCGTCCTTGTTATTCATTTTACCTGACATTAATTAAATAGTGATTCGTAATTCGATGATTCGATGATTCGTGTTATTTTCGAATCATCGAATCACGAATCATCGAATTACCCCTTTTTAAGCAAACCACCCCGCAACTTCCCGGGCGGCCATTATCATCGCGTCGATTTCTTCATCTTTTTTGCCGTGATTAGGAAGCAATTCAGCGAATTCGTCGCGGGAGAGGTCGGCAAAATCATCCACCGTCTTTATGTTATGACCACCTAACTCTACCATGATTTCCGGCGTCATGCCAGGAAGTTTGCTTAAAGCCTCGGCAACCCCGAGCTCGCGCCATTTATTTTCGAGGATAGTCGATTGTTTTTCGAGATAGTTATTGGCGCGCTCGCGCAGCTCACGGCCAATTTCCTCGTTGAAACCCTCAATTGCCGCCAAGTCTTCTTCCGGCACATAAGCGATTTCTTCGACTTTGCGGAAGCCTTCGGTAACCAGCAAATGCGCGATGACATCCTCGACATTTAAGGCTTCGATGAATAGTTTCGACAATGTCTGGAATTCCTCGGTGCGGCGTTTGGATTCTTCATCTTCGGTCAGCACATCGATATTCCAGCCGATAAGCTGCGAAGCCAGGCGCACATTCTGGCCGCGGCGGCCGATGGCGAGGCTAAGCTGATCATCCGGCACTACCACTTCTATGCGGGTTTTATCTTCGTCAATCACGATTTTGGTGACTTCCGCCGGGGCTAGAGCGTTGACCACGAAGGATGCCGGGTCTTCTGTCCATTGGATGATGTCGATTTTCTCGCCCTGCAATTCGGCTACCACCGCCTGCACCCGCGCGCCGCGGATACCGACGCATGAGCCGACCGGGTCAATCCCCGAATCATTGGACTGCACGGCGATTTTAGCGCGTGAGCCGGGGTCGCGCGCCACCGCTTTCACGGTGATGATGCCGTCATAAATTTCCGGCACTTCCTGCGCGAATAGTTTCGCCATGAATTGCGGGTGAGTGCGGGAGAGGAAAATCTGCGGGCCTTTTTTCTCGCGGCGCACATCCATTATATAAGCGCGGATGCGGTCGTTTTGCTTGAAGGCTTCGCGCGGGATTATTTCCTCGCGGCGCAACGTTGCCTCGGCGCGGCCCATTAAATCCACCGTCACATTGCCATATTCCACGCGCTTTACCACGCCGCTGACAATCTCGCCGATTTTATCCTTATAATCCTCAAACTGGCGGTCGCGCTCGGCATCGCGCACTTTCTGCACAATAACCTGCTTGGCGGTTTGCGCGGTTACGCGGCCGAATTCTATCGGCGGCAGCGGTTCGCTGATGAATTCGCCGAGAGCCGCATCCGGCTTTTTATATTTCGCATCTTCAACCGAAATTTGCGCGCCGGGATTTTCCACCGCTTCCACCACTTCGCGTGAACGGAATAATTTTATTTCGCCGGTTTTATGGTCAATTTCGGCCTTGATATTCTGCTCATGCCCATATTTGCGCCGCCCGGCGATTTGTATCGCCTGCTCCATCGCGTCAATCACCGATTCGCGCCCGATGCCCTTCTCGCGCGCCACTGAATCAGCTATTTGCAGAATTTCCGCATTACCGGTTATGGAAAATGTTGATGCCATTTTTTCTATCCTCTGTTTTTAGTTTTTAATTAGCTTTTGGATGATTCGTAATTCGATAATTCGAAAAGAATACGAATCATCGAATCATCGAATTACGAATCATCGCTCTTTCTTAAAATTTCCTCATTAATCACCAATTTCGCCGAATGCACCGATTCGAATGGAATCCGGTAAACCTTCTCCGGCTGGTCATTTGCCGTAAATATAATATCTTCGCCTTCCACATCTTTTATCCGGCCCACGAATTTTTTTCTCGCCTCGATCGGCTGGCTGGTATTTAGTTTTATCTCATAGCCTTTGAATTTTATAAAATCCTGCAATTTCACCAGCGGCCTGTCAATTCCCGGCGAGCTGACTTCCAAATCATATTCAGCTTTAATCACATCCTCCACATCCAATATTGCCGAAACCACCCGGCTGATTTCCGCGCAATCCTCCAGGCCCATTCCGAGGGTGTTTTTCCGCTCCGCCATAATCTGCAAAGTCTGCCGTCCACTGCCGGTAAACTTCACACGCACGAGCGAAAAGCCCATATCCTCGATGGCCGGGGTGATTAACTGCTCTATCTGCTGCTCCAAAGTCATTAGCTTATAACCAACAAAAAAGGCGGGCATTTGCCCACCTCTTCCAAATTTCGTATATGGAAGGCTTATAAACCGGATTGCCGGGGATTTCAAGAGATATTTTATTTGGATTCTTAAAAAGCTTGATTTCCGGGAGGTTTTAGGTTAGACAGACCGTCCTGATATTAAAACTGCATATGGAGCCAAGCAAAATGAAAGCCGGAATACACCCAGATTATCATATTGTAAAAGTCGTCATGACTGACGGCTCTAGCTTCGAAACCCGTTCCACTTACGGCAAGGAAGGCGAGGTTCTGCAATTGGACGTTGACCCGAAAACCCACCCGGCATGGACGGGCAATGGCGGTTATATCAACGAAAACGCCAGCCAAGTGGCGCGTTTCAATAAGCGCTTCGGCAACCTCAAATTAAAATCCGCCGGAAACCAGGCCGCAGCTGCCGATAATCAAAATAAAGCCGCGGAAGAAAAGAAAGCGTCTAAGAAGAAAGAAGATAAGAAGGGTGGGGAATAAGGGTTTCTAAAAAACTCTACCTTCTCTCCCTTTCATGCTCATGTTCCCGCCATTCATGATCACGTCCCCAATGACGGCCATTCCAATAATGACCATGGTACCAACCGGGAATACCGATTATTACCCCGCCTTCTATCACAGGTTCAGGCTGCACATAAGCCACTGTTGCGCCAGGAACCGGGGCTAAATAAGCCGGTTGGTTAATTGGAGCCCAAACGCCGTTCGGCTGAAGACAAGCGGTGTAATAAGTGCTTCTTATGCGGTTGCCAATCAGCACATCCTGGCGGACAGGGCGGCAATAAGGTTGCACCGGCACCGGCTCTGCATATTGCGCATATACCGGCGCGGATATTCCAACCCCGACGGAAACTGCGGCATTTGCCGTGGATGCCATTAAACCTAAACCCAACCCGGCAATTATTATGAAATTTTTCATATGTTCCTCTATAATCTTTGGCCTATACATAATATAACGTAACCACATTGCCGGAATTATGGGCTGGAAATTACATTTATTTAATGAATTATAGCGCCGTACATGGCATAAAAAAAATCAATCTTGCATAAAGGCGGTGATAAATTATGATGAAAGAATTATTCATAAAAGGAGTTAATATGCTCAGAAAACTTGTTGCTATTACCACGGCGTTTTTCATCTGCATCGGCGGGATTTTCGGTATTGGCGGGCGGGCGGCTGCGGCCACACCGGCGGCAGACCCGGAAAATACTCTCATCATGGAAATTGCTGACCATAATGGAAAATCCAAAGGCTCGGTAACAATAGAGATGCGCCCGGATCTCGCGCCGAATCATGTAAAGCGCATTAAGGAGCTGGTGCGCAAGAAATTTTATGACGGCGTGCCGTTCCATAGGGTAATCGAGGGTTTCATGGCGCAAACCGGCGACCCGACCGGCACCGGCACCGGCGGTTCCGGCCAGAAATTGAAAGCGGAATTTTCTTCCGAGCCGCATCTGCGCGGCACGGTTTCAATGGCCCGGGCTTCCGACCCAAACAGCGCTGACAGCCAGTTTTTCATCTGCTTCGCTCAATCATCGTTCCTAGACGGCCAATATACCGTATGGGGAAAAGTGACTGATGGCATGGATAAAGTCGATACTATCAAAAAAGGCGCCGAAGGCAGCGGCACGGTAACGAACCCTGATAAAATCGTTACTTTGAGAGTTGCGGCGGATTTGAAGAAGTAATCTTCCGTGTCATACTCGGGCTTGACCCGAGTATCCATCAGAAAAATAATTGTTTGTTTTAGATAGATACTCGTGTCAGGCACGAGTATGACACCATGAAAATATTCTATAACTCCTTCTGCGGCATCACATTAATAACCTTCGTTCCCTTTTTCACATTTTTCACAATGGTTGAGCCAGCGCCGATTACCGCGCCTTCGCCTATGCTGACCGGCGCCACCAGCGAAGTGTTAGAGCCAATGAAAGCCCCGCTGCCGATTTTGGTTTCGTATTTATTTTTGCCGTCATAATTGCAGGTGACGCTGCCGGCGCCAATATTAACCATGCTGCCGAGAGTGGAATCGCCCACATAGCTTAAATGCCCGATTTTCGAGCCCTTGCCGATTTTCGATTTTTTGATTTCGACGAAATTACCGATATGCACGTCACCCGCCAAATCCGCCCCTGGGCGCAGCCGCGCGAATGGGCCGATGATGGCGTTTTTCCCAATACGCGCGCCCTCGATATGGCTGAATGAGCGGATTTCCACGCCTTCGTCAATTGCCGTACCCTTGCCGATAACCACGAATGGATGAATTATCGCATCTTTGCTAAGGATGGTATCGGCGCTGAAAAAAACCGTTTCCGGTGCAATTAAAGTCACCCCGATTCCAAGCGCCGCAACGCGCAGTTTCCTCTGCATAATATTTTCCGCCGCCGCCAATTGCTCGCGCGAATTTATGCCCATCACTTCCTCTTCCTCGGCCCGCACCACATGGCAGCTTAGGCCCTCAAAATTGGCGATAGCCACCAAATCGGTCAGGTAAAACTCACCGCTGGAATTTAGGTTTTTCAGCTTGCGCAGCAGCTTCGGCAATAATGTTCCCTTAACCGCCATAACCCCCGAATTGCATAAAGTTATCGCCCTTATGGCGCTATCGGCATCCTTATATTCCACTATGGCTTGCAGCTCACTGCGCACATTCATAACCAGGCGGCCATATTCCGCCGGGTCATATGGCGTGAACCCTAGCACCACTATGGCCGTGTTTTCCTCGGCATTTAAGGCATTTAGCATATTTCCGATAGTCTCGCCGGAAATGAACGGGCAATCGCCATAAAGAATCACCACATCGCCGTCATTGCCTTTCAATTTTGGCAGGGCGGCTGTTACCGCATGGCCGGTGCCAAGCTGCTCTTTCTGCACCGCGAATTTCACTTTTTTATTCTGCGCGAGAATTGCCTGTCGCACCTCATCCATTCCCGGGGCAATCACGGTTATTATCTCGCGCGGATGCAACCGGCTGAGAGTTTCAACCACATAATTCACCATCGGCCGCCCGGCTATTTCATGCAGCACTTTCGGGCATTTCGAGCGCATCCGCGTTCCTTTTCCGGCCGCCAGAACTATCCCTGTAAACTTTGACATTAGGCTATATCCTCTATAATCTTTCGTAATCGAAATAGATTATAATTATTCTGATTAAATTGGCTATATGAGCTTTGATTTCATTCATATAATTCTTCTGGCAATGGTGATTCTGCTGGGCGCGATTTTGTTTTTTCGCCGCAACCAGGTGAATTTACTATCGGACACGGAAAAAAGAAAGATTCATGAATTCGATTCGCTGAATATAGCTTTTGAGAAGGCAAAATCCGATATGGATTCGGCTGCCCGGCAATTGGAGGAAAAGCAGGCGATTATAGATTCGCATGGCGGAAAAATCGAGGCTTTGAAAGAAGAAATTACCAAAACCAGGATTTCACAGGCGGAAATAGAAACGCAGAAAAAGGAGCTGGAAAAAAGAATTAAAGAGCAGCAGGAATTCATTGCGGAAGCCCAGAAAACCATGAAGGAACAGTTCGAGAATATCGCCAATAAACAATTGCAGGATCACGCTGAGAAATTTTCCAAATCTTCATCGAAAAACTTAGGCGATATATTAGAGCCGCTGGCGAAAAATATCGAGAATTTCAAGAAAGAATTTTCCGATACTTATAATAAGGAAGCGCGTGAGCGTTTCGCGCTCGAAAAGGAAATAAAAAGAATCGTCGATGAAAGCGGCAAGATGGTTTCGACTACCGAAAATCTTACCCGGGCCTTAAAAGGCAACCGTAAACTGCAAGGCAATTTCGGTGAAATGATCCTGGAAAAATTCCTTGAAGATTCCGGCCTCAAGAAAGACGACCATTACAAAACTCAAAGTAATTTTATCAATGAAGAAGGCAAGCGGCAATTGCCGGACGTTACCATTTATTTGCCGGAGGGCAGGCATATAATCGTCGATTCAAAAATTTCACTGGTCGCTTATGAAAGATATTTTTCCGAGGAATCGGACGAAATCCGGGTTAGCCATGCCAGGGATTTCATCGATTCGGTGAAAGCCCATATAAAAGGCCTGGCCGCGAAAAATTACCAGGATAATAAGAATTTCAACACGCTCGATTTCGTCATAATGTTCATGCCGATTGAGGGCACGTTTCAGCTGGCCAGCGAATATGCGCCGGATATTTTTTCCTATGGGTGGAGCAATAAAGTAGTCGTAACCAGCCCGGCGACTTTATTCCCGATATTAAAAACCATCTCATCGATATGGAAAGTCGAGGATCAGAATAAGAATACCAGAAACATCATCAAAACCGCGGAACAGCTCTATAATAAATTCATCAATTTCGCCCGCACCATTGAGGATATGGGAAAATATATCGAAAAAACCGACGAAGCCTACCGCGCCTCCCTTTCGCAATTAAAGGATGGCAAAGGCAACCTGGTATCGATAGTTCGCCGCCTGGAAAATTTCGGTATCGACAAAAAAGGCGCGAACAAAAAACTCCCGGAATTCATGCGGGATGATTTTAGCGAAGAGAATGAAACGGAAGGTTCTGCTATAGCGGAAGAATCGGCAACGGCTTTATAATTTGGGCACTAACATTTCGGCGTCATCCCCGCTTTAAGCGGGGATCGCTCCTATCAGCATGCAAATATGCCGGACGAAGCGATCCCCGCTCAAAGGGCGGGGATGACGAACTGCATTATTCTTCAAGAATCATCATTGGCAAGTCCAGCCATTATCTATCGAAATCGTAGTGCCGGTGATGGATTTGGCGGAGTCGCTGCATAGGTAAATCACCAGCCCGGCGATTTGTTCGGGGGTGGCGAATTCATGCACGGCTTGTTTTTCCGAGAGCATTTCTTCTTTCGCTTTATCTTCCGAAATGCCTTCCTTGGCGGCGTTATCTTTGATTTGTTTTTCCACGAGCGGCGTATAAACCCAGCCCGGGCAGATGGCGTTACAAGTGATATCGCCGTGATTGGCGATTTCGAGTGCCACTACTTTGGTCAGGCCAACCAACCCGTGCTTCGCCGCGACATAAGCGGCTTTGCCGGTGCTCGCCACCAGGCCATGCGCGGAGGCGATATTGACGATGCGGCCGGATTGCTTTTTCTTCATTCCGGCAAGCGCGTATTTTATTGTGTAAAAGGAGGCCGAAAGGTTCGTGGAAATAATCGCATCCCATTTTTCCAATGGGAACTCTTCTAATGGGGCCACGAATTGGATTCCCGCATTGTTGACCAATATATCGATGCCGCCGAATTCTTTCTCGGCATCCTGAATCATTTTTTCAACTTCCGCGGGCTTGCTGATATCGGCGCCGAGATAAACGCATTTCACTTTATAATTTTTCTCGATTCCCACGCGCTCTTTTTCTATCGTATCCTTATCGCCGAACCCATTTATTATAATATTGCATCCCTCACCCGCCAGCTTCTGCGCAATTCCCAGCCCGATGCCGCTGGTTGAGCCGGTGACGATGGCGGTTTTTCCTTTAAGCATATTTTTCTCCTTGAATTGTAATTAGTAATTCGATGATTCGTAATTCGAATTACTAATTACGAATTACCAATCACTTTTTTAATCTCTTCCAACGCTTCATTCACCTTCCCGGCATCTGCTCCCCCGGCTTGTGCCATATCCTTCCGCCCACCGCCGCCTTTGCCGCCGACCGCGGCCGCGCCGGCCTTAACTAATTCCACTGCGTCGAACCGGGAAGTTAAATCTTCCGTCACTCCCACCACCAGCGAAACTTTTCCGCCTGCCGTGGAAATAACCGCCACCACCCCAGAGCCGATTTTCTTTTTCAAATCATCGGCCAGCGGTTTCATTTCCTGGGCCGGAAGGTCGCCCATTACCTTGCCGATAAATTTTATGCCGCCTATTTCCTCTATATTCGCCGCTGGCGCATTTGCATTGCCGCTGAGAGCCGCCTTCCTGCGTAAATCAATAATTTCCTTTTCGAGATTCTTCTTTTCTTCGAGTAAAGATACAATGCGGTTCTCCGTTTCCTCCATGCTGGTTTTTAATTTCCCGGCGATGTTCAAAACTCTATCTTCCTGGCTCTCGGCATAAATTACCGCCGCTTCGCCGGTTAAAGCTTCGATGCGCCGAACTCCCGCCGCCACCGCGCCTTCGGAAGTAATTTTGAAAAACCCGATATCGCCGGTGCGGGTGACATGCGTGCCGCCGCAAAGTTCGGTGGAGAAATCCGCTTCCACATCCTTGCCCATAGAAACCACTCGCACTTCGTCGCCATATTTCTCGCCGAACAGCGCCATCGCGCCGGATTTTACCGCCTCTTCGGACGACATTAATTTCGTGCAGACTTCGCTATTCTGTCGGATAATTGCGTTCACTTCCCTCTCGATTTCGAGCAACTCTTCGCGGCCAATCGACTTGGAATGGCTGATATCGAAGCGCAAATATTTTTCCGAAACCAATGAGCCTTTCTGCGTCACGTGATTTCCTAATTTTTTCCTTAGCACCGCATGTAATATATGCGTCGCCGAATGGTTGGCGCGCAGCGCATCGCGGCGTTTATTATCGACGGTGAGATTCACCACCGCGCCGTTTTTTATTTCGCCTTTAATGATTTTCCCGATATGGGCATGAAGATCGCCATATTTTTTAGTATCGAGAATTTCGATTTCCAAACCGGATGCGTCGGTTATTTTCCCCGAATCTCCGGCCTGCCCGCCCGATTCGCCGTAAAATGGCGTTTGGTTGGTGAGAATGGTAATTTCCTCTCCCGCGCGCGCGGTTTCGATTTTTTTGCCCTCTTTAACCAGGGCAATTACCTTCCCATTAGCCAAATGCCGGTCATAGCCAAGGAATTCAGTGGGCCCGAATTCATCACGGATTTCGAACCAGATTTTATCGGTAGCTTTCGCGCCGGAGCCTACCCAAGCCGCGCGCGCGGTTTCCCGCTGCTGGTTCATGGCGCTATCGAACCCTTCCTTATCCACCAAAATTCCCTGCCCGCGCAAAATATCCGCGGTAAGATCGAACGGGAACCCGAATGTGTCATAAAGCCGGAAAGCTATATCGCCGGCCAGCAACCCGCCTTTATCAAGATTCGCCGATTCGGTTTCAAGCAGCTTCAGGCCACGGCCCAGGGTTTCCTGGAATTTTATTTCTTCCAGCTTTAATGTTTCTTCAATCGAATTTCTCGCCCGTTCCAATTCCGGATAAGCCTTCCCCATTTGCTCGATTAGCGCCGGAACTAACTTGTACATCAGCGGCTCCTTACAGCCCAATTGATGTGCATGACGCATCGCCCGGCGCATGATGCGGCGCAGAACATAGCCGCGGCCTTCATTGGCTGGCATAACTCCATCGGCGATTAGGAATGAGGAGGAGCGTAGGTGATCGGCGATGATGCGGTGGGAGATTCGTGATTCGTGATTCGTATTTCGTGATTCGCGTTCGGAGGCTTTGATTAGCGCCTTGAACAAATCGATATCGTAATTATCATGCACACCCTGCAATATGGCGGAAATGCGCTCCAGGCCCATTCCGGTATCGATGCTGGGCTTTGGCAAATCGCGGCGCGAGCCATCGGCCAATTGTTCATATTGCATGAATACCAGGTTCCAGATTTCGATATATCTATCGCCGTCTTCATCGGGAGTTCCGGGCAACCCGCCCTTAACTTCCGGGCCATGATCGTAAAATATCTCCGAACATGGGCCGCATGGGCCGGTATCGCCCATCGACCAGAAATTATCATTGGTGGCAATGCGGATAATCCTTTCATCGCCAAACCGCGCGATTTTTTTCCAATATTTCACCGCTTCGTCATCGGTGTGGTAAACGGTTACATAAAGCTTATCCTTCGGAATTTTTAATTCTTCGGTTAAAAATTTCCAGGCGAATTCTATGGCCCCTTCCTTAAAATAATCGCCAAACGAGAAGTTCCCGAGCATCTCAAAAAATGTGTGGTGCCGCGCAGTGTAGCCGACATTATCGAGGTCATTATGCTTGCCCCCGGCGCGCACGCATTTCTGGCTGCTGGCCGCGCGTTTCAAATCAGTTTTTTCGACTCCCGTAAATATATTCTTAAACGGCACCATCCCGGCATTAGTAAACATCAAAGTCGGGTCATTATGCGGCACCAAAGACCCGGACGGCAGAACTTTGTGCTGGTGCTCCGCGAAGAAATTCAGGAAGGATTGGCGGATGTCGTTAACGGTAAGCATCGGGTAATTCATTAATAAGGGTTTGAAGTCGCTCTATTAATAACGGGAGATGACACAATGCTGCAACAATACGTTCATGTTTCAGCGCAAAATATTCATGTGCAATTATATTACGCAATCCCATCATTTTAATCCAGGGAATATCGTTGAAATGCACCTGCAGTTCCTTTGGAATGTGCCTGGCTGCTTCGCCAATAATCAGCAGTTGATAATAAACCGCGCTGGTGGTTTTTACATCTAACGCATCGAATCCGCCGCGCGTGAACTCACCTATATTTTCAATTGCCTGGAGAATATGCTCCAATCGCTCCTGTACATTCGGCTGCTTCATAATAAGGCTGCATCGCGAAGCGCATGTGGCATGATATGCGGGAGAACGCTTTCATCCGGCACCACATCCACCTTCAGACATAACAGCATCTGCATCTCCTCAGTGAATCCTGAAAAATCCAGAAGGTCGCATTCGGGAAACAGATGCACCAGCAAATCGATATCATTCGGCTCCGCCTCCCCCCGCGCCACCGAACCGAAAACACGGATGGAATCCGGGTCAATCTTATATTCGCGTGCCAGCGCCTGGATTTGCGGCTTGAATTTGCGGAGTTGTTCTAGGGTCATGGTGCAAAATAGTGATTCGTAATTGGCAATTAGTAATTGGAAAAGAAAACTCTAATTACCAATCACTAATTACCAATTACTCCTTAAGTCAAGCCTCTTCCGCCACCGCTTCCGGCGTGCCGGTTAAATCGTCGATTAATTTCGTGGCTTTAACGCGGATTTCGGCTTCGATTTTGGCGGTGGTTTCCGGGTTTTCCTTTAAGTATTTCCGCACATTTTCCTTGCCCTGGCCGATGCGTACGCCGTCATAGGAGAACCAGGCGCCGGATTTCTCGATGACATCGGCTTTCACGCCGAGCTCGATGATTTCGCCGGTGCGCGAGATGCCCTCGCCATACATGATATCGAATTCCACTACTTTGAATGGCGGGGCGACCTTATTTTTCACAACCTTCACCCGCACCAGGTTGCCGACGACATCTTCCTTATCCTTGATGGAGCCGATGCGGCGGATATCGAGGCGGATGGAGGCGTAGAATTTCAGCGCATTGCCGCCGGTGGTGGTTTCCGGGCTGCCGAACATAACGCCGATTTTGCTGCGGATTTGGTTAATGAAAATCACCATGCAATTGGTTTTGGAGATAGAGCCGGTGAGTTTGCGCAGCGCCTGGCTCATCAGCCGCGCCTGGAGGCCCATATGCGAATCGCCCATTTCGCCTTCGAGCTCGGCCCGCGGCACCAGCGCGGCAACCGAATCGATTACCACGACATCAACCCCGCCGGAGCGCACCAAAGTGTCGGCGATTTCCAGCGCCTGCTCGCCGGTATCTGGCTGTGAAATCAGCAGCTCGGCAATATTAACGCCAAGTTTCTGCGCATAGGAAGAATCAAGCGCGTGCTCGGCGTCGATGAAGGCGCAAACGCCGCCTTTTTTCTGCGCCTCATGCACCGCATGCAGCGCCAGGGTGGTTTTGCCCGAGCTTTCAGGCCCGAAAATCTCAATCACTCGGCCTTTTGGTAAACCACCAACGCCAAGCGCCAAATCCAGTCCGATTGAACCGCTCGGGATAACTTCCACCTCAATATTTTCCTTCTGGCCGAGACGCATCACCGAACCTTTGCCGAAAGATTTCTCAATCTGGCTTATCGCCGTCTCCAAAGCCTTATTTTTATCCATTTTTCAATCCTTTACATTAAATATGTTCATTTGCATTTCGCGCGAAGAAAAGCTATAATAAGGCCAACCGCCCAATATGTAAATAAATTTGCCGGTTATTTCTTACGCTACATTCATAACATTTCCATGGATAAGAATTTAGTTAATTTAACGCCGCAGGTTTTCGCCGGGTTGCCTTCCGGAAATGACGGCCAGCCGGCGCAAGGTTTCCATGAGCTCAGGCTTAAACACAAAAAGCTGGTGGAAGCGGTGCTGAATAATTATAAAGTTTACAAAAATATAAAGGAGAGCGTGGAAGTGGAAGCCGAAAGCGCCGCAAAAGCCCTGGAAGCCAGCGGAATAAAAAACCCCTACAAAATAATCCGCACTCGCTCGGAATCGAATTCTATTATTGATGGAAGTTTATTGATGGATGGTTGATAGAGTTCCCGAAAGACATGGATTTCGCTATTGGTTTTAGGGGGTTATGTCACCACACGGCGTCATCCCCGGCTTGACCGGGGATCGCTCCTATCAGCGATACAATATGCCGGACAAAGCGCTCCCCGGTCAAGCCGGGGATAACGGCAAAATGTGGAATGCTGGTATTAGCAGGAACCATTGCCATCAAACATCAAAACCATATTTTTCTTTCAACATTTTCCTGATTTCATCGCTAGGGTTACCGAACCCGGAAGCTATAATTTCGCCATAGTCTGAAAGATTAAATTTCTGCTGTCCTTTCAAGGCTGCAAGAAAATCCTGCTCCTTGGGTAATTCAATGCGAATGTAAAAGAAGGCGTTTTCTCCTGAACGCTGGCGCTCGACGAAATATATTCGTTCCTTATGCGAAGCCACTTTTGCAACCCAGCTCATTGTCTTTGCGTTTTGTCTGTTCCGGGTTCATTAGCTTTTGTGCGTATCTGCCCGGACACAACATCTATTTTATCACTCTGAGGGTCAATATCGGGAGTGGGGATATTGGGGCTATTTGGTTGCGTTAACGCTTGCTCTACTTCTTCTTTTAATTTTACCCATACTGCGTTGGCATTGAATCCCTTAAAATGCTCAGGTGTCACATCTTTTGGATTAAATGAAGTAATACCGTGCTTCCTCAGGGCTTCTTCAATTCCCAATTTAATAGCGGGTAAAATTATCTTCCTTTGGTCGTCTTCGGGTATGCCTAGCTTGGTTGCCAATGTCCCCAGTTCGATATTAAGTACACAGGCAGAAGTCAATGCAAGCGCTTCGCCGGATTCTGCAGCCATAACATAAGCTGCAATAGCGCCTGCTCCGGCCGCTCCGGCATGACCTACCCATAATTTACCGAAATAATCCCAGTTAACTACCAGACCATGTCCGAAATGGTTTGGGCCAGATTCCCCGGAATACTCTTGCATTGGCTTTAATATTGGATCTCTTACGATTTGCTGAAATAACTTTGCTAAATCACGCGGACTGCTTAAAATGTTTGCCGCACCACCATCCACATCCCTATCGTCAGAACTATCCAATCCCGTATCTGCTAAACCATAAAGCTTTGCGATGGGGAATTCTTTCTTCTTATCGTCGGTCATATACCTTTGTATCACCATGGTATTTTTCAGCTCGTAACGATCAATAACTTCTTTCTGAATAATATCTGGCAGTGTTATTCCTTTCAGGCCATCTTTCAGGCCATAATACTCATAACGCTCAATAACTCCTTTCTGAATTGCCTCAGGCATATCTTTGCCTGACCTTCTATGATCGTACCGAGTTGGGCCTCCATAATCATGCCGAGCAGCGCATACATGGCATTGCTATATTCACAAAGCGGTTTACCCTCTTTATCCTTCGTTGGTGGGGGTGTTCCCTCCTTAAAATTATATTTTGTAAGTCCTATATCTTTCATTCCCGGAGTTATCTTATTACCATTTTTAACTCCTCGATGGTTATCTCCGATACCCGACCTGTGGCCAATCGCACTCATGAGCGTAGTTTCGGGATAAGTGCCTTCTTTTATAAGCCTTCTGAAATCCTTAATATTTGGCTGTTCCTGTTCCGAGTATTTCTGCTCCAGGTAATCCGCCCATCTATCGACATTCGCACGCAGGTTTGTATTCAATCCTCCTTCAGGGCCAACAGGGCCAAAAAATCCCTGGCTCTCCAGATGAAACATCGCTACGGCGGTAAATGTTTTAGCGACGCTGCCGACAAAATACATGGTCTCTCTCGTAGGCGTATTCTCTTTCCCCAACTCGGTTGTTCCTTTGGCGCAGAACTTTTCAATGCCATTTGCATCACGCCATAATACAGTGGCAGATAGCAGGCCGGTGACTTCGCCGGTCACCACCTTCTCTAATTCCCCGACCGTGTCTCCCCCTTCGTGTAAGGCTTCTAGAATATTTTTTTGATAATCCGGCATGGCACTTTATATTTGTTTGATTTATGTTAATTTTCCTCGCAAACATACGCCTAAAAATGATACTATAAAAAGGTTAATAAACAGTTAAGACCATGCTCCAACTCGAATTACCGTCAAAAATCAGCCCATTACTCGACCCCGAAACCGAAATATCTCGCCTCCGGCGTGAGATGAATGCCGTTATCCTCGCGCACTACTACCAGGATGGCGATATCCAGGATATTGCCGATTTTGTTGGAGATTCGCTGGATTTATCGCGGAAGGCTGCAGCCACTGATGCCGATGTTATCGTTTTCTGCGGTGTGAAATTCATGGCGGAGGTGGCGAAGATTCTTTCCCCGCAGAAGCTAGTGTTACTGCCGGATTTGAATGCCGGGTGCTCGCTCGAAAGCTCCTGCCCGCCCGCCGCTTTCAAAAAATTCCGCGAGGAGCATCCGGATCATATTGCGCTGACTTATATAAACTGTTCTGCCGAGGTGAAGGCGCTATCCGATATAATCGTAACTTCCGCCAATGCTGAAGCGATTATCCGGCAAATTCCCGAAAATCAGCCGATATTATTTTCGCCGGATAAATATCTCGGCAAATATTTAGAGAAAAAAACCGGGCGGAAAATGTTGCTGTGGGATGGAACATGCATGGTGCATGAGCAATTTTCCGAGCGCGAATTAATTCGCCTGAAAACCAATAATCCCGATGCTTTCATCATCGCCCATCCCGAATGCCCGGAAAACCTGCTCAGCAAAGCCGACCATATCGGCTCAACCTCCGCGCTCTTAAAATTCACAGGCGAACATCCAGGCCGGAAATTCATAGTCCTGACCGAACCCGGCATCATCCACCAGATGAAACGCCTATCGCCCGGCAGCATATTCCTGGACGTTCCCGGCACTTCTGACGGCGCCTGCGCCACCTGCAACAATTGCCCCTATATGAAATTAAACACGCTGGAAAAATTATATAATTGCATGGTGAATAAAGGCCCGGCCATAGAGCTGGATGAGGGCATCAGACTACGGGCGAAAAAATCGCTGGATAGGATGCTGGAGATGTCGGCTACAGTAAATAAATAGGGTCAGAATGCGGTTGTTTTTATGGCGGTGATGGGCTATTCTTTAGCAATAAAGGATATGCTATGAACATAAATTTTCCTCCCGCTGACGAAAGTTATATCACCTTTCCATATACTCCCGAACTGCTCGCTCAAATTGAGCAGGATGCTAGGAAACACGCTGCCGAAGGCGGAAAGTCCAATCCTGATGTCTGTCCGTAAAATGAAGCTGGAAAAAAGTAAAAAATCCTCTGGTAGTCAAGCTTCGAGGCATTCAAGTCGTCATCCCGGCGAAGGCCGGGATCTAGGCCATGCAGCACGGCACATTGCCTATGCTGTTGCACCGGCGGTGAATCACGAGCCAGCTTCCTCCCGCTTCAGAAGCCTGGATCCCGGCCTTCGCCGGGATGACGCAGCAAGCTGCGGGGAATTAAACCTAAAAGAAATTAAAAAAGGCGGAAAGACTTTTGTTATCGTGCCGAAAAGCCTGTATAAGAACCTGCTCGAAGATTCGGAAATGCTTGACGATATACGTGCATATGACGAGGCAAAAAAGGAAATACGCGAATATTATCCGGCGGAGCTGGTACATCGCTTGATCAAAAGAGAAAATCCCGTCAAGATATTCCGCCAATATCGCGGCATGACGCAGGCTCAGTTGGCTGAGAATTCCGGTGTCCGGCGCGAGATGATTGCCATGATTGAAACCGGCAGCAAAACCGGCTCGGTCGCCACTTTGAAGAAACTTGCCGCTGCATTGAAAGTTGATTTGGATGAAATTGCATGAAAAAACAAAACTCTCTCGAAACGCTGCAATATTGCATTGATGAAATAAAGCGGAAGGGCGCGGATGCCGCGGATGCTTTCATGGTTGAGAGCGAAGGGGTTACGGTGCGGAGCCGCTTGGGCGCGACCGAAACAGTGGAGCGGGCGGAAACGAAGGACCTCGGCCTTCGCATATTTTTCTCGACCAATAAGGGAATGAAACAGGCGATAGTATCATCCAATGATATCAGCAAAAACGTTCTTGACCGCATGATTGAGCAGGGAATCGCCATGGCCAAACATGCGCCGGAAGACCCTTATATGGAACTCGCGCAGCATTCCGAATTAGCGGCAAAAGATAGAAATCTCGATCTTTACGATGCTAATCAGCCAAGTGTGGAATCACTCATCGAAAGCGCCAAGAAAACTGAAAGCGCAGCGCTTGCAGTGAAAGGCGTGGCCAATTCCGAAGGCGCGGAGGCGCATTATGGGCACAACCGGGTTTCGCTTGTCACCAGCCATATGTTCGCCAAGCAATTCGATACTACCTCATCATCCATTTCGGTTTCGGCGGTAGCCGGGGCAAACGCAAAGATGGAAACCGATTATGATTATAGCATCGCCCGCTATTTCGCTGATTTGAAATCGCCCGAGAAAATCGGCAAAACCGCCGGGGACAGAGCGGTGGCGAAATTAAATTCGCGGAAAGTCAGCACTTGCCAGGTGCCGGTGGTTTTCGAAGCGCGCATAGCCAAGGATTTGGTCAGCACCTTAGCTTCCACCATAAACGGCGCCGCCATTGCCCGCAAAACCAGCTTTTTGAAGGATAAAATGGGTGAGGCGATATTCCCGAAAGGCATAAATATAATCGATGATCCATTGAAGAAAAAAGGCCTAGCCTCCAAGCCCTTCGACGCTGAGGGCGTTAATTCGGAAAAAATCGCGCTGGTGGAAAATGGCGTATTAAAAAGCTGGCTGCTCGATGTGCGCTCGGCGAAACATTTAGGCCTCAAAACCAATGGCCGCGCGGCGCGCGGAGTTTCCTCGCCGCCTTCGCCCTCCTCAACCAACTTATATATGGAAAACGGGAAAATTTCATTGAAGGAACTTATTTCCGACATCAAAAGCGGCTTTTACATCACCGAGGCTTTTGGCATGGGCATCAACACCGTCACCGGCGATTACAGCCAGGGCGCATCGGGTTTCTGGATAGAAAACGGCGAAATAACTTATGCGGTGAGCGAAGTAACCATCGCCGGGAATTTATCAGAAATGTTCAAAAACCTGACTCCCGCCAATGACCTAGAACATTCCCACGCCATAAATTCCCCGACATTACGGGTTGAGGGAATGACGATTGCGGGGGATTAGCACTGCCGTTATTCTGCCGATAAACTGCCGTTAAGCGAGAATTTACACGCTTCCCTCCGCCTTATCACCGGAGAAAAGCATACGTACGCTTTTTATTGCTGGCTGGCTAAGTAGTGAGGTGACAAACTAGAATTGTCCCAATTGTAGCAAGTAAGCTCTATAACCCCACCACATCTTCCCTATCAACAACCATCACCGTTTCCGCCGAGAGAACTTTCTCCTCGTCCCATCTATATAATGTAAAAGCCGGCGGGGTGAGTTCCAGTTTGGGGCCGGACATGGCCTGGTAATTGGGAAAAGCATAAAGCGGGGCGGAGCTGTGGCCGATGAAGCAGGGTTTTCCGGCATAGGAGCTGGAGAAAGGCTTATGGTAATGCCCGGCGATAAGCCCGATGGCATTGGCATTTTCCGCTATCACCCGCGCGAAATATTCATCGGGGATAAACCGGATGGTGTCAAAATAACTCTGCCCGACTTTAACCGGAAAGTGATGCAGGAAAATCAAAAAATCCTTATGCGGGTTTTCGCGTAATTTTTCCTCGAGCCAGGTTATGCTCTCCCGCGATAAACTGCCTTCATCTTCGCCCGGTATCAATGTATCGAGCCCGATTAAGCCGAGCGGATAATTAAGCGCCGCCAGTTGCAGGAAATTTCCTTCATAGGGCATTTGCGGGAAAGCGGCGCGCATTTCTTCCCGGTTGTCATGATTGCCCGGGATAATAAAAAACGGCACGGCGAGAGGTTTTAATATCTCTAATAGATGTTCATATGATTCACGTTTGCCATCCTCGGTATTATCGCCGGTAAAAAGCACGATATCGGGTTTTGGCACCAGCGCGTTTATTTTATTTATGACTTTTTTGAGCCGCTCCGCCGTATCGGTTGCGGGAATTGACAGCCAATGGCTGCCGCGAGCGACGATGTGCATATCGGTAACCTGCGCTATCAGCATTTTTATACCGCCCAATCGTTTAAAGCCTGCAGGTCTTTCGCCGCGAACCGGTTTTTTATCAGGCGCCTTAACAATTGACGGTCGAGTTTCATGATAATTTTTATAATCGCGCCATCGGTGAGTTCGCGGTTCATATATTCTCCCACAACTTCCGCGGCTTGTTTTTCGCTTTCGGATTTTTCCACTAATTTCGTATAGTGCCGGCTCATATATTCCGGGCTCTTCAATAAAAAGTCAAACACCTTGGCGATGAGGTTTTCGAAGCTGCCATCGGCCTGCATCAATCGCGGATACATATATTTTCCGAAAAATCCCGTTATCCTCTCTGATTCGGCCAGCATATAGTCAGAAATGCACACGATAGGCATTTCAAGCCTTCTGGCGTCATCGGCATATTTTATTTTTTCATGATATTGCAGGTAACGCTTTTCCGTCTCATCCACCAAATCGGCAATCATTTCTTTCTGAATCATCAGGGAAAGAGTTTTTATAAACCGGCTGAACCGGCTGGAAAGCGGGGCGGCAAAATTATTTTTTATCTCCGAAATTTCATTGCCAAGTTCCTGATTTTTTAAATCGCTGAGCAGAAATTCGTAAGCGCTTTTGGCCAGCGGAACATTTTCCGTCAGCTCTTTGAGAGTGAATATTCCTTCATTTAGGCCCGCCATTATATCTTCGCTCAGCCAGGAAAACCCATCGGCCAGCACGCCGATGCGCCCCTCAATATCACCCCAGCCCTCCAGTTCCAGGTTATAGGTTTTATCGATGTCAGTTATGTATTTCGAAAGCTCGGCTTTATCCTGAAACATCCAGCTTCCCTTAAATTTCGCATTGTAAGTCTCAGTGCTCATCACCACTTGCCGCAGCAAGCCGATGGTCGGGTTTATGCCTTTGAAAGAAATGGCCTGGTTCGACCATTCGGTTAAAACTTTAACCGCAATATTCTTTTCATTATAGGAAATGCCGAAGCCGGCAAGCTTATTCTTTATCGCCTTGTCGCCGGAATAGCCGAGCGGGGATTGGCTTAAATCATGGGTGAGCGCCGCCGCTTCGGTGAGAAAAAGGCTGCTGCCGGTAATGCCGAAATTATCATGCGCTATCCTGCGCGCAATCACCGAGGAATCAATGGCATGAGTCAGTCGCGAGCGAAACATTCCGCCGCTATCCAGCATCATTTGCATCGTATGGCCGAGCTTACGGAATTTCCGCGTGCCGGTTATCCGGTAAATATCCACCAGAAACGGGTCGCCATAATCAAGGAATTTCTCGGCCTCGAGCGCCGATTCATGCAGGTGCTTCACCGCTATGGCCTTATCGCTCTCTCTTCTGTTTTCAAAACAAAGCTTGGAAAGGTCAATTTTTCGCGGGTGGTGGAAATTCATAGGGTTATAGTGGGAGAGGTGATAGACAAATAACACTTAAGGAAAGTAATTTACTTTCCGGGAGAAATACAAGAAAATAAGGTAAAATGGTCTTATATAATAACAAAAAATTGCCAATCTATTATTGCTATGGCTATAATTACAGGATATTTGAAGGGATAATCATGACTATTTCCATAAACCAGGAACTTCTAAAATGCGCATCAAAAAATTGAATGAGGAAACACAAATCGGGGTGGATCAATTGGCAAGAGGGGAATTTATTACCGATGTTGAATTGAAAGAGCATATGCGGCAAATGAAAGAAGAATTCTTCAAAGAAAATAACTTAGATTGACATATGACCAGAAAAATCCTCCTTCTCCCCGGCGATGGCATCGGCACTGAAGTTTGCCGTGAGGCCGGAAAAATTATTGATTGGCTGAATAAAAACCGCAATACCGGTTTTGTTCTCGATGAAGCGTTGCTTGGTGGCGTGGCTTATGATGCGCATGGCACTCCGTTCCCGAAGGAAACATTGGAAAAGGCGATAAAAGCCGATGCGATATTGCTGGGCGCCGTCGGGGGCCCTAAATGGGAGGGGCTTGATTATTCAGTGCGGCCGGAGCGCGGGCTTCTTGGGATTAGGAAAGAGCTCGAATTATTCGCGAATTTGCGTCCGGCGATAGTTTTCGATGAATTGGCGGATGCTTCCACATTGAAGCGGGAAATTGTTGCGGGGCTTGATATATTAATCGTGCGCGAGCTCACCGGGGATTTATATTTCGGGCAGCCACGCGGCGTTGAGACATTGCCGGACGGTACCAGGAGAGGCATTAATACTCTCGTTTATACTTCCCCCGAAGTGCAGCGGATTGCCAGGGTTGCATTCGATTTAGCGAAAAAGCGTGGCGGGAAATTATGCTCGGTCGATAAAGCCAATGTGCTGGAGGCCACCGAAATGTGGCGGCAGGAAGTGCAGAAAATCGGCGATAGCGAATATCCGGAAATCCAGCTTTCCCATATGTATGTCGATAATGCGGCTATGCAACTGGTGCGGAACCCTAAGCAGTTCGATGTCATGGTCACCAGCAATGTTTTCGGCGATATATTATCCGATTGCGCGGCAATGTTGACCGGCTCACTCGGCATGCTGCCATCGGCCTCGCTTGGCGCTAAGAATACCGGCAAATGCAATGCACTCTATGAGCCAGTGCATGGCAGCGCTCCGGACATTGCTGGGAAGGATATAGCCAACCCAATAGCCACTATCCTCAGCCTGGTAATGATGCTGCGCTATTCATTTTCGCTGATGGCGGAAGCCGATATGGTGGAAACAGCCATAAAATCCGTCCTCGCCAAGGGTCTGCGCACTGCCGATATCATGCAGCCTGGGATGAAGAAACTAGGATGCAGCGAGATGGGTGATGCGATAATGAAGGAGCTGGATTCGGTGAAATCGGCGGGTGTGAAGGTAGCTTGATAATAATTTTACTGCCGGTAAACGAAATCAAAACTCAGCACGCCATAATGCACCAACATATAAATCAGCCCGGTTAAAACCCCGGCCATGAGGGTGGTTATCAACATTTTTCTTAACATATAAGCCTCCTCCGGCGCGCCTTTGCTGATTCCCGGTTCAGGTTTACTGGGTTTTTTCACCCATAGCGGCAGCATGGTGAAAAGCACTACCCACCATATCAAAACGAAAATTCCTGAAATGCTTATCCAATTCATGGTTCCCTCTATCGTTATCCCCGCTTTAAGCGGGGATCGCTTCTATCAGCGCTACAGTATGCCAAACGGAGTTATCCCCGGTCAAGCCGGGGATAACGCTATATTTTTATAGGACCTGCGGAAATCTTAATCAACTCTTAAAGCACTTTCGCCTTCTGCGGATTCATGCCGTTTAGGAAGCGGGCGGTGCGGGTGCGTTTGATATGAAGCACGGTTAGCATCGTTAGATTGCATACGGCATATAAAGTGCTGAGTAAAACCAGGTAGCGATTGCCAAGGGCGCTGAATGAATATCCGAAAGCTGAAATACTATATAAAGCCCACATAATTAAAATTTTGAAACTCATTTTCCCTCTCTTATAAATAAAATTAAAATTTATCTAAAATCCCGAATACTAAAAACTAACTCTCCTTAACTCCTAGTAATTCTTGGATTTCTGTTATCCATAAGAGATAGAATAACCGTAAAAGGTTAATAAAAGGTTAACGAAATGCATTTAAAATGCATTTTATTAAATTTTTTTACTAAATTTTCTAAATTTGGGGGAAAGAGCTGCAATTATAATGGGTTAGCTCTATTACTTTCTTTAACGGCATTAAAAGAATGGGGGATTCAGTTAGGATTTTTCTTACAAACCTGTAAAAATGAAGCAAAATTGCCCGGTTTCGCGCTAAACAAAAATGAAATCGCTATTGGAAAGGCTGGATGCTGTTACGCCGGTTAGGGTTATGTGCAGGCCATTTCCCATTATTACGACAGCATTGCCGGAACTGGCGTCGGTAACGATTTCCGGGCCGTTGGTAAAGTGCAATAGGCGAATTTTATCGTGGCCCACCAGAAAATCCGAAATAACATCATTCACTCCGTTGGGGGTAACGGTTTTATCGAATACATAAACATTTTGTCCTGAGCCGCTAGAAGCTAAGGTATCGGTGCCCGCTCCGGCTTCCAGCGTGTTATTGCCGATGCCGCCGGAAAGGGAGGCATTTCCACTGCCTGCCGCAATTGAATCATTGCCCATGCCGCCGAAAATCGTATCATTTCCCGTGCCGCCGACCAAAGTATCGCCGCCGGGTCCGCCGCTTATCGAATCACTGACTCTTCCCCCGACTATGCTGTCATTGCCTGCGCCGCCCTGTATAGTATCAAAACCACTCCCGGCATGTATGGTGGTTCCCGCCGCACCGCCGATAATTAAATTGCTGCCGGTGCCGCCGGTTATGCTGCCGCCATTCGCCCCGCCGTAAATAGTATCCTGTCCGGCGCCGCCGACAATAGTATCACTTCCCAAATCCCCATACATCAACTCATTGCCTGAGCCGCCTATTATGCTGTCATTGCCCTGGCCGCCATGGATGGTGTCATAGCTGGCGCCGCCATGGATGGTGTCGTTACCGTCATTGCCATGCAGGAAATCACCATTATTTCCGGCCACCAAACTATCATTCCCGGCATTGCCATATATGGTGTTGAACCCGCTGCCGCCTACAATCGTATCATTATTCAGCCCGCCTTGAAGAAAATTATTGCCACTGCCACCATGAATCGAATCATTGCCGGCATTGCCGTTTACAGTGACATTTCCGGTGCTGGCGGCGATGGAATCATCCCCGCTATTTCCGGTGATGGAGCTATCCGTAGCCGGGGCTAATATGGAGTCATTTCCGGTGGTGCCGATAATTGTAACAGTCATTTTTTAAGCTCCGCTTTTATACAACATTATTATCATAATCATAAGATTCCGGCAAACCGGAAGGCAATATGGATTTTAATATTGTAACCGGATTCTCCTTAATAAAGCGTTAAGAATGCTTAAAATTTTAATAGTTTTTTTATTAGCATTGATTTAACCAGAGAAATCTATATAGGAATCCTATGTCTAACTGGTCTTTAAATGATATTCCCTGGGCGGAATTCAATGGCGGAAAAGTTAACCGCGAATTAGTGCCGCTGATTAAGGCCGCCTGCATGGTGGAACATAATGGCGGGGATTATGCGCGCTATCTTTCCGAGGTTTTCCATGATGATGAGGAATTCAAGAAAGTCGCCGTAACCTGGGCCAATGAAGAGGTTCAACACGGGCAGGCGCTGCGCCGCTGGGCGGAGTTGGCCGACCCGGATTTCAATTTCACCGAAGCCTTCCGGAATTTCACCGAGGGTTATAAATTGCCGGTGAATGTGGAAAAATCGGTGCGCGGTTCGCGCTCGGGCGAATTAATTGCGCGCTGCATCGTGGAAGTTGGCACCAGCTCTTATTATACCGCAATTAAGGAATATTCTGATGAGCCGGTGCTTCGCGCCATATGCAGCAAAATAGCCGCTGATGAGCTGCGCCATTACAAGTTGTTTTATACCCATATGAAACGCTATCTGGAAAAAGAAAATATAGGATTCTGGAAGCGGCTTACCATAGCGCTTGGCCGCATCGCCGAAAGTGAGGATGATGAGCTGGCCTATGCCTTTTATTCGGCGAATGAAGCGCGCTCTAAGCCTTACCAGCATTCGCAATATAAGAATCTCTACATGTCCGGCGCTTATGCATTATATCGCCGTCATCATATAGAAAACGCCACTGCAATGGTGTTCAAGGCAATAGGCCTAACGCCGCATAACCGGCTGCATAATGTAGCTACAGCCCTGTTTTGGCATGTAATAACCAGGCGGCGGAAAAATTTGACTCCTTACCGGGAGCAAGTCGCGGCAATGGCTGCTTAAAAATTTTTACATCCACCGGGAAAGAACGGATATTAGCGCGGCGGCGCTGAAAGGTTTGGCGATGTAATCATCCATTCCGGTATTTGCGGGAAGGATGCGCTGTTCTAGCATGGCGTCAGCGGTTAGGGCGATTATCGGGGTTTGCTTCCCACCGGAAGCTGTTTCGTATTTGCGGATTTCGGCCGTGGCCTGATAGCCATCCATTTCCGGCATGTGGCAATCCATCAGCACGGCGGCGAAATTCCCGGTTTTATATAAATCCACAGCTTCTCTGCCATTTTCCGCGCTAGTAATTTTGCATCCCTGGCGCTCCAGGAATTGCCGGGCAATTATACGGTTCACCGCATCGTCATCCACCAGCAGAATATTTCCCGGCCTCAAAGATAAATTTTTCTCCTGGATTTTCGCCGGCTGTAAAATGGATTCCTCCAGCGGTAATTCCACGCCGAATATTGAGCCTTTGCCCTTAATGCTCGCAACCGATATGATGCCGTCCATTAATTTCACCATTTCCCGTGTAATGGCAAGCCCAAGGCCGGTGCCGCCATATTTGCCGCTTATATCGGCGCCGCCTTGCGTGAATTTCTGGAAAATGAACGGCAGGCTTTTTTCCGGCACGCCGATGCCGTTATCCTCCACTTCTATTTTCCAGTTATTTTTCCTCGGGGAGATTTTTGCGGCGGTGACGGTGATTTTTATAATGCCGCCTTCAGTGAATTTCACTGCATTGCCGATAAGGTTGGTGAAAATTTGTTTCAGCTTCAATGAATCAGCATTTATTATGGAAGAAATATCGCAATTCCATTCCAGAATTATCCGGTTATTTTTTTCTTCGGCCTTCACTTTCAGTATGCCGATGGTTTCTTCGAGCAGAGTTTTTAAATCGCAGGAAGTTTTATCGAGCTCCATTTTCCCGGATTCGATTTTAGCGATATCCAGAATGCCGTTTACCAACTGCAGCAGGTTATTTCCGGAAGAATTTATCAGCCCGCAATATTCCTTTTTTTCCGCCGGCGCGGCGCTATTTTCCAATAGCTCATTTAAGCCAAGAATTGCATGCAGCGGAGTGCGCAGCTCATGGCTGACGCTGGCGATAAAATCCGATTTCATCCGGCTGAATGATTCCGCCTGTTCCTTGGCGCGGCGCAAGGCCTTTTGCACTTTTTTCATGCGGCGGATGAGATTAAGGGCGGATTTCCCGGCGCGCTTCAACTCCATTTCATCCACCACCATGGCGGCTAAATCATGCAATATTCTTTTATCCTCCTCGGTTAATTCGGAGCGGGTTTTCTGGTCGATAATGCAGATAGTGCCGAGATTATAACCATCCTTATTTTTCAAAGGCGCTCCAGCATAAAATTTAATTTCCGGCCCGCCGGTCACCAGCGGGTTATGGGCAAAGCGCACATCCCGGCTGGCATCGGGCACCACGAAAACTTCGTCATGCAATATGGTATATGAGCAGAAAGCCAGCCCGCGCGGCGTTTCGCCAGTTTCCAAACCATGGTGCGATTTGAACCATTGGCGCTCATCATCCACCAGGGAAATCAATGAAATCGGCATTTTGAACCAGGCGGCGGCCAGGCGCGTTATGCGGTCGAAAGCCTCTTCGGAAGGCGTATCGAGAATCTCATATTGCCGGAGTGATTCCAGCCGCCCGCCCTCATTTTCCGGCAGGGGAGCAGGAAACCAGAGCAGGTTGGATGGAGCAACATTAAAATTCTCATTTGGCATTTTGGTTGTTTGCTACGAAAGTTCCACAATCGGGAGTTTTAAGTTTTTTCGTAAAGCAGGTTAACAGAAGAAGGTTAATTCAACGTTAATAATGCCTAAAATTTTATCTTTAGACAAACTAGGTAAATATTTACATAACCGTCATTGCGAGGCTTTAGCCGAAGCAATCCAGCTTTAACGCCCCGCATATGGATTGCTTCGGCTAAAGCCTCGCAATGACATCGTTGCAAACACTTAAGGCGAGATTTCTCAAAATGAGGCAAGTGCAGCTTTAAATTGTGCCGCAGTTTTGGTGCTTTTACTTCCCAAAAACCCGTTTGAAAATCCTGTCGATATTTTTAGTGTGGTATTTTATATCGAACAGGGCTGTTAATTCCTTGCTTGAAAGATGGTGGGTGATTTCCTTATCCTTTTTCAGAAGTTCGAGGAAATTTGCTTTTTCCTTCCATACCCGCATGGCATTTCGCTGCACCAGTTTATAGGCATCCTCACGCGATGCGCCCTTTTGCGTTAGCGCCAGAAGAACGCGCTGCGAGAAAACCAGGCCGCCAAGGCGGTCCATATTTTCCTGCATGGTTTGCGGGTAAATTAATAATTTTTCCATCATATCGGCAAGGCGATTTAAGGCGAAATCCAGGGTGACGCTGGCATCCGGCGCTATCATGCGCTCCACCGAGGAATGCGAAATATCGCGCTCATGCCACAGCGCCACATTTTCCATTGCCGGAATCACTGCGGAGCGCACCATGCGTGCCAGGCCGGTGAGATTTTCCGAGAGCACTGGGTTACGCTTATGCGGCATGGCGGAGCTGCCCTTCTGCCCGGGCGCGAAATATTCCTCGGCCTCCAGCACTTCAGTGCGCTGCAAATGGCGGATTTCAATAGCGATGCGCTCAATGGAACTGGCGATAACCCCGAGAGTGGCAAAAAACATGGCATGCCGATCACGCGGGATAATTTGCGTGGAAATCGGCTCCGGCTTTAGGCCTAATTTTTCCGCGACATATTCCTCGATAGAAGGGTCAATATTGGCGAAAGTGCCGACAGCGCCGGAAATGGCGCAGGTGGAAATTTCTTCCCTTGCGGCAAGCAGCCGTTTTTTATTGCGCTCAAATTCGGCGTAAAACGATGCGAGTTTCAGGCCGAATGTAACCGGCTCGGCATGGATGCCGTGGCTGCGGCCTATAGTCACATAATCCTTGGTTTCAATCGCGCGTTTTTTTAATATGGAAAGCAGCCGGTCGATATCTTTCAGCAATATATCAGAAGCTTGGCGCAGCTGTACTGCCAGGCAAGTATCCAGCACATCCGAGCTGGTCATGCCTTGATGGAGGAACCGCGCATCCTCCCCGATATGTTCGGCAAGGTTGGTGAGAAATGCAATCACATCATGCTTGGTAACTTTCTCTATTTCATCAATACGCGCCACATCGAACTTGGCTTTGCGGCGGATTTCCTTAGCCGCTTTTTTCGGAATCATTCCGCTTTCGGCCATCGCATCGGCAGCGGTGGCCTCGATTTCAAACCATATCCGGTAGCGGTTTTCATCGCTCCAGATAGCAACCATTTCGGGGCGGGAGTAACGCGGAATCATGACTGGCGGCTTTTGCCTTCTTCGATGGCGGCGAGCGCGGTTTTCCGGAAAGTCAGCGGGTCTTCTATATTGCCGATGGCTTCAATCCCGCTGCCGGTGCCATGCACAAGCAAAGTGCCATAATTCAAAATACGCCCGGTGACGGTTTGCTCCATCAATATGCTTTCGATTTTATTATGGCTCATATCAAACGCCGCACGGCTGACCCAGCCGATTTTGGCGATGATGCGCTTGCTGGTAACCGCGAATTCGGTAGTTTTACGCTGGATATAGCTTTTAAGGAGCATCAGGCCTCCAAGCGGAATCAAAACCAATGTCAGGTAATTTTGCGTCACCAGGAAAAAAAGCCCGCCGATTATCACAAAAATAATTCCCGGAATAAAAATTATCCAGTGAATGGTTGCTTGATAAAGCACTTTCTCGCCGGGAATTAAATTTTCTTCAACGTAACTCATATGAAGTGAGCATAAGCGATAATTTTCAACTACTCAAATGTTTAGTAGAGTGAGTTCAAATTTTCCGCGTAGTTTAAGTTAGGGAAGATTATGTCCCGGCTTCTTTTAAGAATTGTGAAATATTTTCCGCCAAATCATCCGGCGCAAAATCTATATGATGGATGTGAGGATAGAATATGCCCTTCTTTGGGTGGCGCGCTGCTTCCAATAATTTCCGGCCATGCGCTATTGGAATTGTTTCATCCAATTCGCCATGCATTATCAGCACCGGGATTTTCACATTGCCGATTTTGGCGAGCGAATCGAATTTATCTTTCAGTAAATATTTAACCGGTATCCACGGGTAAATTTCCGCCGCGCGCGCCACCACGGAAGTATAAGGCGCTTCCAGTACCAGGCCCCTGGCATTTTGATATTCGGTGGCCATTTGCAGCGCGATGCCGCTGCCCAATGACTCGCCGTAAAAAACCATTTTTCCATAAGGCACGCCGGATTCATGCAAATATTCAATTGCCGCGCGCGCATCGTGGTAAAACCCGGCTTCATGAGGTTTGCCGCCGCTGGTGCCATATCCGCGATAGCTGATGGCGAGCAGACCGAAACCTTTTTTTAGGAAAGCGGCGAATTTCGCCGGGCGCTCCAGCGCGCCGAGGTTTCCTAAATTACCATGGAAATAAACTATGGTTTCCTTATCTTCCGCCGCCGGGTGAATCCATGAACTTATGGTGACATTATCACCGGTGGTAATGCGGATATGCTTTGCCGAATGCAGCCCATATTTTTCCGGCGGATGCATCTCGGCGAAGGGGCGGTACATAAGCCGGCGCTGGAAAATATACATCAGCAGCACCAGTGCTGCATAAAATGCCGCCGCAAAGCCTATGACTTTAAATATCATTTATGAGATATCCCGCGTGATGGTCGGTTTCTTTTCTCTCTTATCTTTCATAATGAACTTATTGCCAAGCGCTTTCTCAATCAAATAATTCACCTCGGCGCCATAAATTAAAATCAGTGAACTAATATAGAAAAACAAAAGCGTCGCAATCATTCCGCCGAGGCTTCCATAAACCAGGTTCACCTGGTGAAAAGTTTTCAAATATATTTCCAGCAGCCAGCCCGCAAACAGCCATAAAATAACGACGATAGCCGCGCCCGGTAATACGCTAAGCGGGCTTTGGCGCACATTCGGCAAGGTATAATAAGCGGTGGCCACCGCGAAAAATAATATGCTGATACTGAATATATAGCGCAGGTAATTCCACACCGGGTCAATCAGCGCTAGAAAACTGAAATGCTCCTTCAAATGCTCAATGACTATAGGGCTGAGAATGAGCAGCAGCATGGCAAAAAGCACGGCTATGGTTATTATCATGAATTGCAGAATGCTGAGCAGCCGCCGCAATATATAGGATGGCGGAGTGGTGACACGATAGGCGCGGTTTAACGTGGTACGCAGGCCTTCAACGGCGGAAGAAGCCGTCCAGATTGTGCCGAGAATGGCGAGAGTAAGCAGCCCTTGCGGCGGGCCGGAAATTATTTCCAGAATGCGCGGCCGGAGCGCCGCCGTAATATCCGCCGGCAAGTTGCGCAGCACGATTCCAACCAGCCTGGCCCCGACATCGAGATTGCCAAAAAACCCGGCAATGGCGACAAAAAATACCAGGAAGGGAAAAAACGCCAGCAGCGAAAGAAACGCCAAATACCCCGAATGCTCCACCCCATCGTGGTTTATGGTATTGACAAGGCCCATATAAAAACATTTAACGAGCCTCTTTATAAGGATTCTCCGCCGATGCCAGGAACGTTTTTTGTTGGGTGTTTCGGTCATAATTTAAGATAATTATCGTGTGAGAAATGGCTTACGCCATGCCAATCGGCATCTCAAGCAACACGTTTCGATAAAGCACTTTTGGAATAATTTTGCCATCCGATTTTTTCAGTTCAATCAGGCCATAATTTTCCATGGTTTTAAGAGTGCGCGATAAATTTGATTTCTTGCGACCCGCCTTCTCAGCCAAATCGGTTATGGATTCCGGGTGCGATTCAATAATCAAATCAAGCAATGCCCGATTCTTGTTAGAAAGCACCTTTGCAAAACTTTCCGCGCTAATGAACCAGACTTTAGGCTCATTCTTAGATACTTTATGCTTGCCCTTGGCAATCGCCAAGGTCCGCGCCTTCATTTCCTTATAGCTGGCTATTCCGACTTTTAATGTTTTCATATGTTATAGCTTCTATCACAGGTTACTATGGATATAAAACAAGGTTATCGTATACTCATAACCTAAGGCAATAGAGAACTTGTGACAACAGAGGCTATTTTAGTTCTATGGTTTTTATGCACTCCCATTCGGCCCGCCATCTAAAAAGCGTACGTACGTGTTTTTATGCAACAAACACCTATCTGTCTCCAACAAAAAGCGTACGTACGCTTTTTGTTACGAGTATACATGCCGCGAGGTCGCAGGATAGAACCAGAACTTAGAACAACGGCCCTATAGGGAAAACTTGGATTACTTCGAAGGCAGATGCGCCTCCTCTAAATCGATATCGAATTGTATTTTTCGCACCGTTTCATCGCTGATTACATCTTTATCGCGCAGCGTCAGCAGTGCTTCGCGTTCCACCGCCAGCAATTCCGAATGGATGTTGTATATTTCGCGGTGGGTGAGGATGCATTCTTCATTATCGCTGTCATCCTTCAAGAACCTTAAATGCGCAAGCCTATCTTTATATTCATTGCGGATTCTTTTTATGCGCCGGGTTTTCTGGAGCTCGGGATTTTTTTCCATCAATGCGTCGATATGCTTTAGCGCTGCTTCTGCCGCCTGCAACCGGCCTGCGATTTCTTCATCTTTCTGGCCGCTATCAGGTTCTATTTTGAGTAGCTGAATCAATAGCGGCAGCGAAAGCCCCTGCATTACCAATGTCACAAAAATTACCCCGAAAGTCAGGAATATCAGCAAATCGCGCTCCGGGAAAGCCACCCCATTTCCAAGCTCCAGCGGCAAAGCCAAGGCGGCAGCAAGCGAAACAATTCCGCGCATCCCCGTCCAGCTGACGATAAAAACATTTTTTAATGGCGGAAACTTTTCCCGGGAACGGATTTTTTTCGAGACGATTCCCGGCAAGTAAGCAAATAGCGGCACCCATATTAGCCTGATTACGATGGCGGCAAGGCTGACCAGCGCCGCGGTTACGACTAAATATGGAATATCATATGGCAAATCACGCATTATTCCCGGCAATTGCAAGCCAATCAGGATGAAAATAGTGACATTCATCAGGAAGATTAGCGTTTCCCAGGTCATGGTGATACGCAAGCGGCTGACATGGTTTAACATCCGCGTGCTTTGCCGGGTGAGATAAATTCCCGCCGCCACCACCGAAAGCACCCCGGATACGCCGATAATTTCCGCCGGTATATAAGCGGCAAATGGCGTAAGGAGCGAAAGCACGGCGGCAATCACCGAATTATGA
>Ga0206823_1045_pt1 | contig 34821 bp, 26 predicted proteins | sample Alteio_BWOrgCont_81_FD_152868 | JGI IMG/M metagenome (GOLD analysis project Ga0206823, IMG submission 152868) | Enriched cells from forest soil in Barre Woods Harvard Forest LTER site, Petersham, Massachusetts, United States -... | ecosystem: Environmental > Terrestrial > Soil > Temperate forest >...
AAACAGTTAAAATGACAAAAGCAATGTTCGAAATAGATATCCTATCCTGCCATTCCACAGGAATAATAACAGGCTTGATGTACTCTGCCCCTACTAATGCTACTGCCACAGCGCTTCCTGCATTAGTAATAACCAGTGCCCAATTAAACATAAATGCAAACGATGGATGATAGCAATAAGAGAATACCCTATAGTATCCCCCTGCTGCAGGCAATCGTGAACCTATTTCAGCGAAAGTAAGGGCACCGCAAACGCTTATAAAGCCACCTACCAGCCATGAAGCATAGAATATAAAAGGTGTTCCGGCTTTTTCGGCAATAATACTTGGGGTTTTAAAAATGCCCACTCCAATAACAAAACTTACCACCAGCATGGTAAGGTCGAAGCGGTTTAATTTGGATTGTATGCTCATCGCCCGGACATTAAAAACTTCTGCCAATGCCCACTACAAAGCGGTATTGAACATTATTGCTCTCGGCATATGGCAATGGGTTTAGGAAAAAAGGCATATCAAAGCGTATAGTAAGAGGTTTAACTAATTGCAAAGGGCCCCATTTTTGTATAGTAAGAGCAGCACCTGCACCGGCATCGGCAAGAATGCCGGTAAATTCCAGCGGTATGTTTTCACCTTCATAAGGAGTAATGCTAACTGCTCCTGCATCAAAAAATAAATAAGTAGTCAGGGCAAACATATTTCTCAGGAAATGTGGATTAAAATGTACGAACCGATTAAATTCCAATTCGGCATTTACCGAGGCTCCTGAGTTACCATAAGCGGCATATGTCAGATATCCCTTTGAGTCCTGGGCAAGATAAAGGTATCCGGCATATCCCCTTAGATTAAGCCCTCCGCCTTCCTGGAAATAGTTTACATCATAATTAGAGTAAGTTGCCCAGTTAGAAGGAACTATCCCCGCGGCACGTGTAAAGGGATTATCAGCCATTTCCTCCGGATTAGCTCCTGCTAAATAAAGTGCCGATTCAACAGGAGTATTGCTACCCGCACCATACTGGGCAAATACACGGGTTTTCAATACCAGTTTTTTTAGGATAGTTTGACTATTTATCCAGGTAAATGAAGATTGGTTGTAGTTGTAATCATTGGTGAATGCCGAACTACGGAATTTAAATTCATAGGAGCCCTTTCCGTAATCGGAATAGTGGTAGTCGTGTTTCAATCCAAGCGTGATAGTATTATTATACTCCTTGCTCTGCCAGGTAGAAATCCAATCACCATAATTATTATAACTATGTGGGGTCAGTAGGTAAAGGCTGTCATAGCTATAAGGGCGGTACATAGCTTTTAACTGTGCATAAAAAGTATTTTTTAGTGACTTATCTTTTACCTGGAAAAGTAACTTAGCCTCATCAAGCCCGTCAAGGCTTTGCATATACAGGTTTATGGATGAATTCTTAATAAATCCGTCCAAGGGAGTCTGGTAATCGAATGTAAATGATATTGGCGGATCAATGCCCGGATTAGGAACACCAGAAGGTAAGTTTGTCCCGACGTGAGTATTGAAATAAACAGTGGCATTGATATTATCTTTAAACAACATATAATCTCCATGCAGGTGGGCTCCTATTTGGACACCATCGTAGCTATCGTACCATACCGAAGGCCCTACAAAGGCTTCATAGTTGCGCCAGTCAGGGGTATTTGCAATTTTAGAATCGAAATACCACTTGATAGGAAAGGGTTTAGTATTGTTCAGCATATTTATATCGGCAAGACGCAAAGTAGTGTCAATAGATACCTTTGATATTCCACCCGGAACAGTTACTGCCACGGTATACATAGGCTCTACTTTTCCCCATCCAATCCAGCGGGGAAGCATAATTGCGTTGGTCTTTTTCTCAAACCACGAATTAGGAATATAGTAGTTAAAAACACTATCCTTTTTAGATTTCACCGTAAAATCAATAGGCATCTGCATTTCACCTTTTCGGTCAAACGTGATTATATATTGGTCTTTTTCTTTGCCTTTTTCAACTTTGTCTATACCATAATCCAGTGTTTTAGAGGTATTCAGCCATTCGTCAAAAAACCAAGTCAGGTCTGTATGCACATATCCGGTAATGGAATTTCTGAAATCATTCAGGTAAGGATGGCAAAATTTCCATTGGTTGAAATAATGCTGCATGGCTTTAAAGAACAAAGAATCACCCAGCACATACTGCAAATTATACAACATGGTTGCCGTTTTAAAATATACTTGCCCATAGCCCCCGTCATGCCCCAAAGCACTACCAAAATCATCAGACTGGGTATTCAGTGTAACGTCTTTATATCCGAGGCGCCCTCCGTTGCGGGCTGCAAATAATTTGCCCTGGTAGTTTTCGGTAAAATCTGCAATACCCATTTCATTATTCATCAGGTAGCCTGAATATACTTCCTGCATCACTAAAAGGTCTGGCCTATAGTAGTGGCGTACGTATGCATTTGCCGGAAGATATTGCACTTCGTATGGCCCGTCCATTTTACGGCATATCCAACTTTCTGCAAATTGTGTAAAACCTTCGTCCAGGGCGGCGCGGTAGGTTTCATTGTTACCCACCATTCCAAAAAACCAATTATGGCTCACCTCGTGGGCAAGCAGAGTACGGTAATCCGGGTCTCCTCCTCCATCCAGTGTCAGCATAGGATATTCCATACCATCCCTGGCATCAGCTACAATTATTTTGGGATATGCAAACATCCCAAAGTATTTAGAATCTGTTGCAATAATCCGCGATGTGTAAGAAGATGCGTTCTGCCAGCGGGAAGCGTGCATTTCCTCGGCTAATGCAATACATTGTATCCCCATCCAGTTGCTAACGCCAATCCGGTAAGTGGGGTCAGCCGTAAGTGCAAAGTCATGCACATTTTCAGCATGAAAGAGCCATGTTTTGGGTTTGTTCGTTCTTGGAACTACAACAGAGGGGGCAGAGTTCCAGGGCTTGTCCTTAAAATTACGGATATCTAACTTTCTAAACAATGTATCCGGCATTACATCATCTTCATTCAAAAGGTTTCCAGTAGCCCCTACAACATAATTATTAGGCAATGTAAATGCGACATCATAGCAACCAAAATCGCCATAAAATTCATGTGCCAGGTGCTGCTGAACATCCCAGCCAAACTTGGTATCATACACACATATACGCGGGTACCAATGCACCACGTCGTATTGCTTGAACAGGGTATTTTTATCCTGGTAAGCAATAAACATCTTCATACGATTACGGGCACCCTTAAGGTCAAAATAGGTGCGAAAAGTAATATGGAAAGTAACGGAACCATTAGGTGGCAAGGGCTTTGGCAACAACACTTTCATCACCGTATTATCCACTTCTGTTTTAAGTTCGGTGTTTCCCACACGAATAGATTTTACATAGCAGCCACTATCCTGTGACTCATACTGGCCGAAAGTAAGTTTCTGTTTATTACTTTTATATAAGTTGCTGTAATAGGAATCCTTATTCTGTGCATTGGAATACAGATGGAAAAAGGCCTCTTTCAGCGTGTCGGGTGAGTTATTATAATATTCCAGCGTTTCATTCCCATCTATTACATCTAACGAGTCATTCAAGTTAGCAATAAGAATATAATGTACATCCTGCTGCCAATAGCCGGGATACGGGGGACGGTTTTTCCAGTAATAAGGGTTTTGGGGGCTGCGGTAATTATCGGCGGGGAAGCTATAGTCCTGGCTTTGGGCATTTGTAAATCCCCATATAATCAGGAGCATGGAAACAAAGTATCTCTTTTGCATGAGGTTATGTATGGATTAGGCAATATTACGTACAATTAGTAAAAGAACCTATTATTTCTCAAAATGAATGTACTTTTGTCAGAAATAGGGAGAAGGAATAAGTTGACTTACACCTTATAGCCTATCTCCTATTGCTAAACTAATGAAACCCTCTATACCCAAAGGAACCCGCGACTTTTCACCACAAGAGATGGTGAAACGCAATTATATTTTTGATACCATTCGGCAAGTATACCAGGGCCATGGCTACCAGCCCATAGAAACCCCCGCTATGGAAAACCTGGAAACCCTTATGGGTAAATATGGAGAAGAAGGTGACAGGCTTATTTTTAAAATACTAAATAGCGGAAATTATTTGGAAGGGCTACCCGATGATTTATCCTTTACCACTTACCCCTTAGCTCAATTAACAAAACACATTTCCGAAAAAGCCCTTCGGTATGACCTCACAGTTCCTTTTGCCCGCTATGTAGTACAACATCGCAATGATATTACTTTTCCGTTTAAGCGTTACCAGATACAACCCGTTTGGCGCGCTGACCGCCCACAGAAAGGCCGTTACCGCGAATTTTACCAATGCGATGCAGATGTTATTGGCAGCGATTCTCTGTTAAATGAAGTGGAGCTAATACAAATAATTGATGAAGTATTTACAAAATTGGGAGTACCAGTTATCATTAAAATAAACAATCGGAAAATATTGCAGGGAATAGCAGAATACATAGGGAAACCAGACCGAATGATTGATATTGCAACAGCCCTAGATAAATTGGATAAAATAGGTACTGAAGGCGTTAGAGACGAACTAAGGCAGAAAGGGTTTTCAAAAGAACAAATTGAAAAGTTAGAAGGACTGATTCTATCTCAAAACGATTATAGTAAATCAGGACATTCCCAAGTGGCACTTCTTCGTATACAAAGGGAGAATTTTATCAATACTAATTCAGAAGTTATAAAACTCGGGGCAGACGAGTTGCATTATATTAAAAGTATGTTTAACTCTTTGCATCCGCCCATGTATAGCAAAATTCAAGTTGATCCCTCCCTCGCCCGTGGCTTGAATTACTACACAGGCACAATCATAGAAGTAAAAGTAGACAATACAAAAAGCGCTTCCCAATTCACCAGCAGCATTTGTGGTGGTGGCAGGTATGATGACCTTACCGGCATTTTTGGATTGCCTAATGTTTCAGGAGTTGGCATTTCTTTTGGAGCAGATAGGATTTATGATGTGATGGAGGAACTGAAATTATTTCCTCCCCAATTTATAACTTCCACCAAAGTGCTCTTTATAAATTTTGGAGAAGAAGCAAAGCATTGCTTTCCTTTATTGAAAGAACTACGCAAAGCAGGTATCAATTCAGAACTATACCCGGATGCAGCAAAAATCAAAAAACAGATGGACTATGCCAATGGCAAGCAAATAGCTTACGTGGCTTTCCTCGGAGCAGAAGAAGTTAAGAAGGGAATAGTAAAACTGAAAAATATGGTAACAGGAGAGGAAAAGGAAGTAGCAACAGGAGATTTAATTCAGCATATTCAATGAAGCTTTACCAAATAAACGATACCCTTGATTTTACCACAATCAAAACTATTCTGAAAGAAAACAGCAGAATTGCCCTTTCGGAAAAGGCGGAAGAGCTCATCCAAAAAGGAAGAAAATATTTAGATAAAAAAATTGCTTCATCAGATGCTCCATTATATGGCATTAATACAGGTTTTGGCGCATTACGAAATGTAAAGATTGCTCCGAAAGATTATGCCACACTGCAAAGGAATCTTTTGCTCTCCCATGCTTGCGGAGCAGGTGAAGAAGTCCCCCCGGAAATTGTACGTTTAATGCTGCTTTTAAAAGTGCAGTCGCTTAGTTATGGGCATTCAGGTATAGATATTTCTACTGTAGAAAGATTGATTGACTTATTCAACCATCACATTACACCGGTAGTATATACCCAAGGCTCGCTGGGTGCTTCGGGCGATTTAGCACCATTGGCTCATCTGTGTTTACCGTTAATTGGCGAAGGAGAAGTTTATTATAAAGGAAAAAAATTAAGCGCAGCCCAATTATATAAAAAGCTAAAATGGAAACCCCTTACGTTGAAATCAAAGGAGGGGCTTGCATTGCTTAACGGCACCCAGTTTATGAGTGCCTATGGGGTTTGGCTTCTGCTACAGGCGCAAAGGCTTTCTACTATTGCTGATACTATCGCATCGTTGTCACTCGACTCCTATAATTGCAGGCTTGAGCCATTTGATGAATTAGTGCATTTCGTGCGTGCCCATCATGGACAAAAAACATCTGCCAATTTTATTTTAGACTGTTTAAAAGGAAGTAAAATGTTTACAGCGAAAAAAAATGATGTGCAAGACCCCTACTCTTTCCGTTGCATACCGCAGGTACATGGGGCTGTAAGAGATACGGCAGAATATGTAACTACTGTTTTTGAAAAAGAAATTAATTCGGTAACCGATAACCCACTTATATTTCCTGTTGAAGATAAAATTATTTCCGGTGGAAATTTTCACGGGCATCCGCTTGCTATTTCGTTAGATTACTTGTCAATAGCTTTATCCACGCTGGGCAATATTTCAGAAAGAAGAACCTACTGCCTCTTGTCGGGGCAAAGAGGGTTACCTGCTTTTCTTGCAAAAGACGCAGGGCTTAATTCCGGCCTGATGATTTTACAATACACATCTGCATCTGTAGTGAGCCAGAATAAGCAGTATGCTACTCCTGCATCTATTGACAGCATTATGTCTTCCAACGGACAGGAAGATTATGTAAGTATGGGTGCCAACGCTGCAACCAAGTGTTTTAAAATCCTGGATAATTTAAAAACCATCTTTTCGATAGAGCTTATTACGGCCGCACAAGCACTTCAATTTAGACGGCCTGCCAAAACTTCACCTGTGCTGGAAAAATTAGTTTCCGATTTCCGTAAACAAGTTCCTTTTATTGATAAGGACAGAATCCTAAGCGAAGATATCCGGAAAGGACGGGAGTTTATAGACCAGCGGGAAATTTAGTGCTCCGCTCTTTTAAGCCCCATCTCCTCGCCTTTTTTCACCATAAATTGGTAGGCTGCCTGCTCCTCGTTAGGTATTATTCCATCTAAAATAGCTTCACGTATGGCAGTTTTAATAATCCCTACTTCCAGGCAGGGGCCAATGCCAAATGTTTTCATAATATCTTCGCCGGTAACAGGAGGCTGCCAGTTTCGCAAGTGGTCCTTTTCTTCCACATCTTTCAACTTCTGCCTCACTAATTGAAAATTAGCAAGATATTTCTTTATCTTCTTGTCGTTTTTGGTAGTAATATCTGCCTCGCAAAGCAACATGAGGTCATCAATCTCATCTCCGGCATCAGCAAGCAGGCGACGCACAGCCGAATCAGTAACAATATCCTGTGCCAGCACAATAGGGCGCAAATGGAGTTGCACAAGCTTCTGCACATATTTCATCTTCTCGTTTAAAGGTAGTTTCAGGTCCGCAAAAATTTGCGGAACCATGCGTGCCCCTTTATCTTCATGCCCATGAAAAGTCCAACCCACTTTATTATCATAGCGCTTGGTGAGGGGCTTAGCAATATCGTGAAGTATAGCAGCCCAGCGTAGCCAAAGATCATTCGTACGCAATGAAAGATTATCCAATACCTGGAGGGTATGATAGAAATTATCTTTGTGGGCTTGTACTCCCACGGTATCCACTCCCTGCAGGGCAGCCATCTCCGGGAAAATAATTTGCAACAAACCTGCATCAAACAAAAGGCTTAACCCTACCGAGGGAATATCCGAAAGAATAATTTTATTCAATTCATCGGTAATACGCTCTTTCGATATAATCTTGATACGGTCCTTATTCCTGCAAATAGATTCAAAAGATTGTTTCTCTATTTCAAATCCCAACTGCGATGCAAAACGTATAGCCCGCATCATGCGCAAAGGGTCGTCGCTATATGTAATATCCGGGTCAAGCGGGGTACGAATGATACGGTTCTCCAAATCATTAATTCCGTCGAAAGAGTCTACTAATACCCCATAATTACTTTTGCTTAATCCTATTGCAAGTGCATTAATAGTGAAATCGCGGCGCTTTTGATCATCGTCCAATGTCCCATCTTCTACAATAGGTTTACGCGAATCACTGCGATAGGACTCCTTACGGGCACCTACAAATTCAATATTGTAATCGTTGTAGACAATTTGAGCTGTACCAAAATTTTTATACACATTAACTTTGCGGTTACCCAGACGGGCAGCCACTTCCATAGCAAGTTCTATTCCTTTGCCGATGGATACGATATCGATATCTTTACAAGGACGGTACAAGAAAAAATCGCGTACATATCCGCCTACCGCATATGCCTCCACACCCAAGCTATCTGCCGCTTCAGATATCACTTTAAAAATAGGGAGCTTTATAGCCTGCCTGCTAATAGCATCTGTGTCTTCTTTATTCATCGTATAATCTCAATAGCTCCGTTCATACCAATTTTAATAATCCGAGAAGGGGTAGCTTTACCTGTCTCCGATTGCCTCAAAGGTACTATGTAATCTACTTTGCTTTTTATGTCATCTCTTATTTCATCGAAAAAAGCGGGAGAAGGGTCCCCGCTTATATTAGCAGATGTAGACACCAATGGCTTTCTTAAACTATTAATTAGCATCTTGCAGAATTCGTCTTTAACTATCCGTATGGCTATGGTTCCATCCTCCCCTATTAATGTAGGTGCAATGTGCTTCGCATTCGGGTAAATAATTGTCAGCGGTTTTTCGGTATATTCTGCCATGTCATACGCTACTTCAGGAATATCTGCATAAAATTCCAGCTGAGTTACTTCTGCTACCAAAACTATCATCGACTTGGAAGATGGGCGGTTTTTAATTTCAAATATGCGCTTTACAGCAAGCTCGTTTGTAGCATCGCACCCTATTCCCCAGATGGTATCCGTAGGATAAAGTACAACTCCTCCATTCCGCAAGACCTGGATGGACTTTTTAACTTCTTCTATCATTTATTTTGAAGCGAATTTTTGTAGCCTGCCCAGATAGTCGGCAGGCACAGTATATTTATTTTGATTTGCTTTCAACGCATAGTTCAGGGCATCTTGTTCGTCAGAAAGCCTATCGTAGGCTACGGAGAGGTAATACATACACTCCCCGTTATTAGGTTGAAGATCCAATACATGTAAACAATCTTTAACTGTCATCGCAGCGTTACCACCATTTAAATAAGCTTTTCCCCTATATAAATAAAAAGCAGGCTCCTGCGGCTTATGGCTTATTAGTTTATCGTACTCTGTAACCGCCTTATTGAATTGTCCTAAATCCATACATACACTTGCCATTTGGGCCAGTGTACCGTCTTGTGTTGTATCGAGGGAATAAGCCTTAGTAAAGTCTTTTAAGGCAAGCTCCAATTTCCCCAGGTTGGCATACGTAACACCACGATTATCATAAATAGAGGCATCGGTACTGTCATATTTAATAGCCTGTGCAAAACAATACAATGAAGAATCGAACTGCTTACGCAGCCCATATATCATAGCCAGATTACGGAAAATGCCTGCATCTTTCACATCCAACCTGACAAGAAGAGTGTATTCCGGGTATGCCTTATCGTACTTGCCGCTATCGGCATAGTAATTTCCTAAATCTATATAGGGAAGTTGTGAATGCATATTGCTTTTGGCAATTACATCTGTCCAAAAGGTTTCAGGGTTGTGCCACACTTTTGTACGCCCGTAACAGAGTACTGCAAACATCAGCGAGAGTCCGGTTATGGCAACTATCACGAGATTTTTTAACGATGGCTTGGCTAATACCAATTCGTCCAGCACACACATAATCATAAAGATGATGCCTATATAAGCAACATAGGTATAACGGTCTGCTATAATGGCATCGCCACAGGAAATAAATTGAAGCACAAAAACAATATCAAAAAAGTAAAAAGCCAGGCCAAACAGGATTATTCTATATAAGTTTTCTTTTCCTTTCCGTTTAAAGTAAAAGGGGACGCATACTATAAGAGCAGTAACGAAAGGCATAACATAAAACAATACAGGCAATGCCACGCCCACGCGGAAATCAGGATAGGGATAAAATCCATTTAAATGAAACGGCCATAAAAATTTAACCAGGTACATGTTAAAGCCATAAAAGGCAAAGAATATCCGGTTGACAAAAGAAACAGTTTGAAAATCGGCAACAGCGCCACTATTTTTCTGAATCAGGTAGGCAACTATTCCAAAAATGGCAGAACCCAGCAGGAAAGGTATTTTCTCGATAAAGAGCTTCTTGTCCCATTTTCTTCCCAATAAAAAATCAATAGTAAATAATATGAGTGGGAATGATACTGCCATTGGCTTAGAAAGACAAGATGCAGCAAAAACTAATAGGGCATATATGTACCATTTAGCCCGGCGGCTATCCAAATAGTTTAGATAGAAAAGCAGGCCTAATAAATAGAAGAAAGTATATAATACATCCTTACGCTCAGAAATCCAAGAGACGGATTCCACATGCATGGGATGAATGCCAAACCACAGAGCACATATTCCTGCTATCAGAAGCGATGAAGCATATTTCATTTTCAAGTGCTTGCAAAGTGCTGAAGCCAGCAGAAAAACCAGCACCACATTAGCAAGATGAATTAGGATGTTAGTGAAGTAATACATGTGTGGTTCTAACTGCGAAAAATGGTAATTGACAGCAAGAGAAACCATAGTGAGAGGATGGTAATTGCTGGGGGTGATACCATGAAACAGCATCATCTTCAGGTTTTCACCGGAAAAACTTTTGATATACTGGTTTTTAACAATATACACACCATCATCCCAATTGAGAAACTGGTTGTTAAGGGAATAATGAAAGCACCCAAAAGTAAGTATAACAATAGCTCCCAATATAGCATACAGGTGCCATGCCGGATATTCCATTTTAACCGGTATTTTGGGTTTAGATACCACCTGTGAACCCTTTTGTTCCGACTTTTTAATGGGTTTGCTATATTTCCGGTTCTTGTTGTTCATTGGACAGGCGAATTTACATGTTCTTGGAAAACCCGATTCCCAAAATAATCTATTTCAACTTATTCAAATACCCGTCGGGTAGCTTGTAGCCTATTGTTTGTGACATGGTGGCATACTTTAAAGCATCTGTATTATTATTCAGGGCGTGATAGGCAATAGAGAGATTATACAGGCACTCTCCATTGTTGGGTTGAAGTTCAAGCAGGTGTAAGTAATCTTTTAATGCCATAGCAGGCTTGCCCCCATTCAAATAAGCATTTCCGCGCGATAAATAAAATGTAGGCTCTTTAGAATTACGCCTTATGAGCGTGGTGTAATCATTCACCGCATTACCCAATTGCCCTACCTGTATATACATACTGGCACGCTGCGCCAGTGTCCCGCTCTGCGTGGTATCGAGGGAATAGGATTTACTCAAGTCTTTTACTGCAAGAGTAAACTGCTTCATATTGGCATATGTAATAGCGCGATTGAAATAAATGCTGGCATCCACACTATCGTATTTAATTGCCTTTGCAAAGAAATAAATAGAAGAATCAAATTGCTTGCGCTGCCCATATATCATAGCCAGGTTGCGGTAAACCACGGCATCATGGGAGTTTAATTTATTCAGAATAAGATATTCCGGGTAGGCTTTGTCATATTTACTGCTATCAGCATAATAAGTAGCCAAATTAAAATATGCGACCGGTGCTTTCTCCCCCTGCTTGCTAATTACATCGGACCATAAAGTTTCAGGGTCATGCCACACTCTTGTACGCCCATGGGCAAGATAAGCAAGCGATATGCAAATAAGCATCAGCACACCTGAAATAACGGCACGGTACGATTTATTCTTATACCAAAACCAATGAGCCAAATAAACCAGAATGAAAATAAATCCAAAATAAGAGACATAGCTATATCTATCAGACATGATAGTGGTTCCTGCCGAAAGAAATTGCAAAATAAAAACCACGTTGGCAAAATAGAACCCTATGCCAAACAACATCACCCTGAAAAGGTCTTTTTCTTTTCTCACTATGCAGAGGGGAACAAGAACAATGGCAGCAGCGAGGAAAGGAGTAACATAAAAAAGAGGAGGTAAATGATAATCGGAAGTAAGATTAGGGAAAGGATAATAGGAACAAAGATTTACCGGCCATATTGCTTTAAACGCATACATGGTAAATGAATAACAGGAAATGAGCAGTTTTTGAAATACTGAATAACCATGAGTAAAAACAACTGTATCATGGCCTACTTCGAGAAATATGGATTGAAGCCCCGATAAAAATGCAATGACAAGAAACATCCATTTTTCAGCAACTAATTTAAACAGTGCTTTTCCTTCTTCGTAAATCCAATTTTTCCCTTTTGATATAAATTGCACATCACGCTTTAGTAAAATATCTATAACCAACATGGACAGGGGAAACGAAACCGCCATAGGCTTGGAGAACAATGAAAGCAGGAAAAATTCGAGCACATAAAAAAGTTCCGGCTTATATTTTATATACTTCCGTTCAACCAATATCGCAGCCACCAGCAGCGTCAAGAAGAAAATAAATATCAATGGAATCCATATAGAAAAGTTATGCCCTTTGATAGTAAAATCGAGGCTAAAGCTCCTTAGGCATATAATTCCGGCTACACACAATAATGCAAGAACAATATTAAGATAGGGCATCCACCTGAATGTTGCCCCCTCTGTATACCGGATATACATCATAAGCCCCGCAAAGTAGAATACGGAATACATGACATCTTTGCGCTCTGCCAGCCAGGCAACCGATTCCACATGCATGGGATGGATACCATGTACCAAAGCACCAATAGCAGCTATCCAGGGAATAAACGGAATAGCTTTATATCCCACCTTGGTCATGGCGCCCATCAGGGTTTTGATAAAATAGAATATCAATATGGCATTTAAAATATGGAGGAGGATGTTGGTTAAGTAATACCCAAACGGATTCAAGTGTGAAAACTGGTAATTTACTGCCAGCGATAGCATGGTTAAAGGATGGTAATAATTCAACGTGATGTCATGGAATAGCATGCTGTTTAAATTCGCGGCAGTAAAAGCAGTTATATAAGGGTCTTTGTTTACATAAATCCAATCATCCCAATTAGTGAGAAACCTATTTTGTAAAGTATAATGGAAACAAATAAATATGACTACTGCAACGCCCGCCAATAGAGCCACATTCAGATCACGGCTGTTTATGGATACTAACTTCTCCTGTTGTTTTATATTGACAGGACTAACAGCAGCCTTCTTCTGAATATTCTTTTTGGGGGTATTCATACATACACAAGCTATTGACCGCCGGCTTTTGCCAACTTTTGCAAATCACTTATATATCCATCGGGTAATTTATACCCATTCTGCCCGGCTTTCAGGGCATAGTTGACAGCCTGCGAATACATTTTTTGCGCCTTATATGCAAGCGATAAATCGAGCAGGCAATTAGCATCCTTAGGATTGGCACTTAATTCTCTATTGAAATCCTGAATAGCATCTTTAAAATCTCCGGTATTAAACTCTGCAACACCTCTGCTCAAATAGTACTCAGGTTTTCTGGGGTCAATAGCAATAAGGCGGTTATAGTCAGCCATGGCAGCAGGAAAATTCTTCATGTCATTTAAAAGGGTGCGTGCACGGTAATCCAGCAACATCTCGCTGGTAGAGTCCATTTTAAAAGCATGATTATAATCTTGCAGGGCTAGTTCCGGTTGTCCCATCTTCGAATATGTAATCCCCCGGTCAAGATAGGTATCAAAGCTTTTGGTATCAAGAGACAGGGACTTTGTATATTCTTCCAGCGATTTTTGATAATTGCCACGTATGGCCCAAATATTCCCCAGGTTACTATATACGCCGGCATCCTTACTTTTAATTTGTTCGAGTATTTCATAGTTCATATAGGCACTGTCGTAATCGGGTGGATTTTTATCTTGTACATAATAGTTCCCAAGGTTTTTATAGGAAGTTTCTACCCCCGGATGAACATGAATAATAAATTCGGAGCGCCCCTTTCCGGCAACAAAAGTAGTATCAACTTTAGCAGGATATTTTGAAATAACATCTTCCCAAAGGGTTTTCGTATTATGCCAAACTTCTGTTCTCGCCTGGCATAAATAGGCCAGCATACACGAAAATCCGGCGACTATAACTATTACCAGGGTTTTGAGAGACGGCATTTTTTCTATTACCTGGTAAATAAAATAGACCAGCATAAAAGTAAACCCGATATACGCAGCATAACTATACCTGTCCGCCATAATAGCCGGGCCAGCAGAAACAAACTGCAGGATAAACATTACATTGAAAAAATAAAACCCAAATCCAAACAGGGCAACCCGGAAATAGTTTTCCCCTTTTCTGTAGGCAAGATATAATAACCCTGCTGTAACACCAATAGCAACCAGGGGTGCAAAATAAAAGTAAAGAGGAAGATTATTGGAATCTGTTAATTCAGGATAGGGATAATACGAAGAAAGATGCGTGGGAACAAATAATTTAATGAGATACATTAAATAGTTGTACCCTACAAACATTATCCGCTGAAATATGGTAAATACCTGGAAGGATGTAATGGAGCCCCCTTCATTGGCCCATTTATACGCAACGTAACCAAAAATAAGGGATATTATAAGAAATGGAATCTTTTCAAATAATAGTTTCCATTCCAGCTTTCGTTTTAATAATACATCTATCGTAAAAAGCGACAAAGGAAACACCACTGCAAGTGGCTTTGAAAATAAAGACAGGAAATAAAGCAGCACAACCAACGCCAATTGGGATTTCTTATTTTCCATCACATATTTTACATACATGATAAGGCCGGGCAGATAGAAAAATAAATAAAGTACATCTTTTCGTTCGGCAATCCACGAAACAGATTCTACATGCATGGGATGTATCCCCTGCCAAAGGGCACATAACCCTGCCAGGTATGGGATACCCTTAATTTTGCCATAGCCCCTTTTTACCATCGCATTGAACAGCGCAAGCGATAAGAAGAATACCCAGATGGTATTAAACAAATGGAAAAGAACTTCAGTAACGTAATAAGGTTTAGGATCTGCGCCTGAAAAATGCCAGTTAAGAGCAAGAGACAACATGGTGATAGGATGATAGTAGTTGTGTGTAATATCCTTAAACAATATCATCTTCATATTTTGAGAAGAAAGATTTTTTATGTAGGAATTTTCATACACATACAACCCATCATCCCAATTAGTAAACTGGTTACTCAGTGAATAATGGTAGCACCAAAAAGTAACTACCAGTATCCCGCCCAATAAAGCAGAGTTAAGCCAGGATGGGTATTCGGGCTTTAGAGCAACTTTAACTTTCGGAACAGCTTGTGGCGACTTTTGTTCAGGCTTTTTTACCGGCTTATTATATTTTTGATTCTTACCACTCATTCAGCAAGCGAAGTTACATGTTCCTGCAAAATATCCAATTTATTTTTATGGTATATCCAACCGGGCTTTTAATAGCCGCAAATAGTTATCAGGAACAGGATACTGGGCATTTTGAGCCATTTGTGCATATTTATATGCATCATTAAAATTACTGAGCCGGTTATATGTAATGGACAAATAAAACATTCCTTCCGAATCGTGGGGGGCAATGCTAAGGTCCTGCAGAAAATCTTCCCGGGCAGAATTAATGGAGCCTTTATCATACTCTGCAACCCCCCGGTAATGAAAATATCGTGAATCAGACGGATTAACATTTATGACTTCTGTATAATATTTTATGGCGCTGTCAAACTGGTGTGCATTCAAATAAGTATAAGCAGTATTTCGGAGTAGTATTTCAGAATTGGGATTAATGTGGGCAGAGCGGTTATAATCTTTTACAGCAAGAGCATATCGGCCCATTGCCGAATAAGTTATTGCCCTGTCTAAATAGGTAACCGCATCATTACTGTCTAACTTTAGAGCTGTGGTATAATATTGCAGCGACAGGGGGTAATCTCCTTTTGCCCCTAACAGGCTTCCCATATTACAATATACTTGAGGATCGCCGGTTTTTAAATCAATCGCTTCCTTATAGTTTTCATAAGCCTTAGTAAGGTCTCCACTGGCAAAATAATAATTACCAAGGTTATTATATGCCTTTATTATCCGGTTCGGATACTGCCTGATAACACTCAGCCACAGGGTCTCAGAACTATGCCAGATAAGGGTTCTCTCATAGCAAAGAAAGGCAAAGAAAAACATATAAATGGAAACAACCACAGCAAGAATTTTTGTTACCAACCCATCTTTTTCAATAATTCTATAAACAAAATAAGTAAGCGGAAAGAATATCCCAAAATAACAAACGTAAGTATACCTGTCTGCCATCATCGTAGGCCCGGAGCCTACAATTTGGGAGACTATTATCATGTTAAAAAAATAAAATGCCACTCCAAAGAGAACAACCCTGAAATTATTTTTGCCGGAACGGTAAGAGAGATATAAAGGTATAGCAACCAATAATAAACAGATAAGCGGCATCAAATAATAAACAAATGGCAGTTCGCCAGAAGGTCCTGTGGGATCAGGATAAGGATAATAGGCACTCTGAGGAATAGGTATTAATGCTTTTAATATATATTTACAGAAACCATAAGAAGCGAATAGAATTCGGTGGAAAAAGCTAAATGACGAATGCTCCTGTATGGAGCCTGCAACGACTTGTAAATGATATGTAAGAGCTAACGAAGCTATAGAAATAATAATCAAAAGAGATTTTTCTAATAAAATATTTTTCACTGACAAGGTCTCATCCCGCTTTAATAATATATCTATTGCTAACAATGAAAAGGGAAACACCACTGCCATGGGCTTAGAAAAAAGCGAAAGCAGAAAGCAAACGAGTACTAGTAAAAACCACCGGCGTTTTTTCTCTTCCGCATACATAAAACGGATATACGCTATCATTCCCAAAAAATAAAAGAAAGCATATAAGACATCCTTTCGTTCGGCAATCCAGGAAACCGATTCCACATGCATGGGATGAATAGCATATGCAAGGGTGCAGAAAAAAGCAAGCCACTCTTTCCATTTAAAAATACCATATCCACTTTTCTCCATGGACTTTAAAATTGTAAGAACTAAAAAAAATACCAAACAAGAATTTGCTATGTGTAATAGAATATTAATAAGGTAATACATCCCGGGGCTTAACCCTGAAAAATGGTAATTAATTGCATACGAAATTATGGTAACTGGATAATAATAATCTCCGGTTACATCATGAAAGAGCATCATTTTCAAATTAGTGGGAGAAAATGACTTGATAAATATATTTTCGGGAATAAAACGCTGGTCGTCCCAATTGGTAAACTGGTTCCCTAATGAATAGTGGTAACAAAAAAAAGTAAGCAGGGCAATACCTGCCAGCATTATATACTTGGCCTTTGGCAGATAGCCTGCCTCTCCGGCAAGCTTATTAGGGGTTGCACCTTTCATTGCAAAACGCTATTAAACCGGGACGTGATAATCTCTTAATACCTCATTCAGCGAGGTTTTGGTATCCGTACTTTCCTTGCGTTTTCCAATAATCAGGGCACAATTAACATGGAAATTTCCGGCAGGGAATTTTTTTTCGTACGAACCGGGAATAACTACCGAGCGGGGCGGAACCACACCTTTATATTCAACAGGGTTTTCCCCACTCACATCTATTATTTTAGTAGACTGGGTTAATACTACGTTAGCGCCCAGCACGGCCTCTTTCTCAACCCTTACACCCTCTACCACTATGCAGCGAGAGCCTACAAAGCAGTTGTCTTCAATAATCACCGGTGCAGCCTGTGCGGGCTCCAGTACCCCTCCTATTCCAACACCTCCGCTTAGGTGTACATTTTTTCCTATCTGGGCACAGGAACCCACCGTAGCCCATGTATCAATCATAGTACCACTATCTACATAAGCACCAATATTAACATAGGAGGGCATCATAATTACCCCAGGCGCCAGATAAGAACCATACCTGGCAATTCCATGCGGAGCAACCCGAACACCTCTGTCCCCATAATTTTTTTTCAAGGGTATTTTATCAAAAAATTCTATCTCGCCGGCTTCTATTTTCCTGGATGTCTGGGTAAGGAAATAGAGTGTTATCGCTTTCTTTACCCATTCATTAACCCTCCATCCTGAAGAATCTTTTTCCGCTACACGCACCTCCCCTTCATCCAGCTTTTCAATCACTTTAAGAATAGCGTCTTTTATGCCGGGATCTTTTATTAATTCCCTCTCCTCCCAAGCCTTATTTATAAGCTCAATTTCTGTATTCATACTCATTTTTATATGGCAAAGATAGAAAATCGGTGCCTCTCTGTTTTCTCTACCATGTTACCTTTGTGTTTTTATGAAAAGAATACTGGCCATAGATTATGGGCGCAAGCGTGTTGGCATTGCCGCAACCGATACAGAACAAATTATTGCTTCAGGATTAACAACCATTGATACACACAAGATATTTGCGTTTCTTGCCGATTACTTAAAAAAGGAACAAGTAGAAGGCATTGTTGTTGGCGACCCCAAAAACCTAGATAATACCCCTGCCGAAAGTGCTGCGGCCACCTACATATTTATAAAAAAACTTAAAAACACATTCCCCGGTATGCCGCTTTACATGGTAGATGAGCGATTCAGCTCTAAAATGGCATTTCAGGCTATGATTGACGGAGGATTAAAAAAGAAAGACAGGCAAAACAAAGCAACTATTGACAAAGTGAGTGCTGCTATTATATTGCAGGCCTTTATGGAAATGAAGAAAACGGGTCATCTTCCTGCTCCCGTTTAACTCTCATTTCAAATTACTTATTAATTTTGGCAACCCGAAATATGATACTACCTATTGTTGCATTTGGAGACCCTGTTCTTAAAAAGAAGGCGATGGATATAACGAAAGATTATCCGGGCCTCTCCACATTGATAGATAATATGTTCGAAACTATGAAAAATGCAAAGGGCGTGGGCCTTGCCGCCCCACAGGTAGGCATGTCCATTCGTTTATTTATAATTGATGCGGCTCCTTATGTGGCCACCAAGGAAGAGGAGGAAGATGACAAAGAAGGGCTTAAAAACTTCCGGAAAGTATTTATTAATGCAAAAATAGTAGAAGAGGAAGGTGAAGAATGGAAATTTAACGAAGGGTGCCTAAGCATCCCCACCATTAGAGAGGATGTGGAAAGGAAACCCGACCTGAAGATTCGGTATGTGGATGAAAATTTTGAATCTCATGAGGAAACATATGATGGGGTGAGGGCGAGAATCGTTCAACATGAATATGACCACATAGAAGGCATCTTATTTACCGATCGGATTAATCCCTTACGTAAGAGATTACTTAAAAGAAAACTCAGCGACATTTCCAAAGGTATCGTGGAAGTTAGTTATAAAATGAAATTCCCTTTAAAAAACAAATCATGAAAAAACAGTTCAGTTATCAGTATGCCCGTAATGTATTTATCACTGGCTCTACAGCAGCTATATGTCTATATGGTTGTGGCGGAGGTGGCAATAAAGCTGCAACAGGTATGGACAGACAAGCTTCTTTAGATTCTATTAAATCTATCGAAACCAAGCTCAAGACTACTCAGACCCCCGATGCATACACCTATAATGTTGCCGTAACTGCCTACTTAAAATTTGCAGGAAATTTCCCTACTGATAGCATGGCTCCGGTATGTCTTTTTAATGCGGCTAATATTGCCATGAGCTTAAACCAGTATCAACGGGCTATTAATATTTACGACACTATTAGCACCAAATATCCTACTTTTAAAAGAGCTGCTGATTGCTTATTTATCCGTGGGTTTATTTATGATGACAAATTAAAAGATACAGCCAGGGCTCGTGTTATGTACCAGCAAGTGATTGATAAATACCCTCACGACAGCCTGGCTATGCAGGCACGTGCAGCTATTTCCATATTAGGCAAAAGCTACGATGAAATAATTAAAGAGTTTGAAGAGAAAAATAAGAACAAAAAATAATTCTTATTAGTTTTCATACTGAATTTTTGCCCGGTCCGCAGGAGTATTGGTTTTACTGAACAAATCAACCATGAGCGTGGCTTTAGGGTTCAATACACTTCCCTCTGTTATACTATAAACTGTCCCTGAAAAGTCTGCCAGTTTTTCACCATTTGTATTACAAATCCTATACGCCCCCATACTACTACCGGAACCATCATTAAAGCTTGAACATAGCTGCTTAACATACAATACACCCGGTTGATGTCCATCAATAGCTGCTTGTATTTCCTGCTTACTAACCAGGTGAATTTGCTGTGCTTTTATATTTGTAATGCGTGTAAGGTATTGGATACTCTTACTATCACCCAATGCCGAATCAATTAATATCGTCTCCGTTTCAACTTGATTATTCGATTTATTATAATAATAAACAGCTGTCCTTGCCTTAATGTCCTTTGATTCATAATTCAAATACAATTTAATCGGTTCTGTTTCGAATATCGGTACACTATTATTCTTCATCATAAAGTATAAATCCGATTGCATTTCATCTACTATTTGGGGCAAACACGCAAGCATGCCCGACTCAATTTCTCCCAATGTCTTCTCCTCAAAGCCCTTGCCATATATGGTTACCGCATTAATCACGTATTCTGCCATAGGAATTTTCTTTACAATACCCTTATCATCTATTTCATTTCCTCCCCGAAACATGGCATAAATAAAATAGTTATTATACGCCGTCTGATCCGGCTTATTATTCGGGTTTATATACATTTTACGTATCAGTTCTCTACTGCCCATGTTCATCCATGCATCCTGCTCTGCGAATACGAAAAAAGAATATTGTGCCTTTGTTAAACAAGGTTCCATTTCAGAATATGGAATAATCTTATAGGAGTTAAACTTCCATTGATGGCTAAATACTTCGGCAATTTTTTTGCCCATATCTGAATTCAGGTCATCTACAACTACCAGTAAGGTAGATGCCTGCAAAGCTTTTACATTTTGTATTCTTTGTGTATTATTATCATATAATTTTAAAGAAGGATTCGTATAGTCATCCATCACTATTTGCGAATAGCAAATGGAGTTACATAGTAGTAGTGCAATGCTTGCCGGTAAAATAAAGTTTTTTCACGTATGGGGCTCTTGTTATTTATCGTAATACTTGTTATCGCTCATTTTGGTCTGGATATCCTGCTGAATTTGGGCAGCTGTCATTAATTTATAGCCCGGCGGAATAACAAATACATCATCCGAAAGAGTTTGTTTATCAACCGTAGTGGCAGAAAATGATACAAATACTCCTTGCTGTTTCTGCGAAAACTTCAAAGGAAAGCCCTTTAATCCTTTAAATTGACTGTTCTTGGAGAAAAAGCTTGGCAGTTGTTCCGTACAGTATACATCTGTATTATATGTTTCTCCTTGTTTATCCGTCACCGTTATCACAGCTTTATGACAGGTATATCCTGCAATTGTTTTGGTTTCGTCAGTATATTTTATTATTGGCTCCCTGGGTTTTGTTGTATCGTCCTTAACCTGGTATTTATATCCAAGAAGCTCCAATAAAACAACCGGCTTATCAGGGTTCCTCATATCCATAAAAACGGTTCTCTTTTGCATACCCAAATTGCTGGCCATTTTTGCTTTATCTCCCTTTATATAGATTTTCATTGAACTGGTTTGCAGAAGAGTTGCCGCTTGCGGATCATCTGAACTTACGGAATAGGTTATAACCCCTTCGAAACTATTATCTGAAGTCGATATTGGGGCAATAAACGCGGACAGAGCAAATGCTGCAATGGTTATAGATACTGCACAGAGTATTTTTTTCATGTCCTTGGGTGTTTGTTTCTTTTCAATTTATATTAAATCTCCAACTAATTTATGTATTCGAATTTGGTATACGGTACAAGCATTTCCGGAATACGAACTCCCTTACTGTCCTGGTTATTTTCAAGCAGGGCAGCTACAATTCTTGGCAAAGCCAAAGCGCTTCCGTTAAGCGTATGTGCCAAAACCGGTTTGTCTTTATCCTTTTTGTAGCGAAGTTTCATACGGTTACTCTGAAAAGTTTCAAAATTGGAAACAGAGCTAACTTCCAGCCAGCGCTTTTGTGCGGCTGAAAATACTTCCATATCAAATGTCAGTGCCGAAGCAAAACTCATATCGCCCCCGCAAAGCTTTAGTATACGGAAAGGCAATTGAAGCTCCCTTAATAATCCTGCTATATATTCTCTCATTTCTTCTAACGCAACATAAGAATCTTCAGGTATCCTTATTTGAACTATCTCCACCTTATCAAACTGGTGCAACCTGTTAAGCCCCCTTACATCTTTCCCGTAAGAACCTGCTTCCCTCCTAAAACAAGGGGTATACCCGCAATTCTTTACAGGCAAAGAAGATGCATCCAGTATCATATCGCGGTATATATTAGTTATAGGAACCTCAGCCGTAGGAATAAGATACAACTTATCCTCATTTACAAAATACATCTGTCCTTCCTTATCGGGCAACTGGCCTGTACCAAAACCACTGTCCTCATTTATTAAGATGGGCGGCTCTATCTCCAAATATCCTGCGTCGCGGGCTTTATCAAGAAAGAAGTTAATAAGTGCCCTTTGAAGACGGGCTCCTTTTCCTTTGTAAATAGGAAACCCTGCCCCGGTAAGCTTTACACCCGTTTCAAAATCAATAATATCATATTTTTTAGCCAATTCCCAATGAGGAATTGCATTTTCTCCCAATTCGGGGGCAGTACCCTCTGTGTGAATAATTTCATTTTCCTCTGGCGTTTTGCCTTTAGGAACACTGGAATGAGGGGTATTAGGCAACAGAACAGCTTTTGCCTGTAACTCTATTTCATTCTTTTTCATCTCCGCTTCCAGTGCAGTTATGTCCTGCTTCCATTGGGTTGTACTCGCCTTCAACTGGTCTGCCTCTTCTCTTTTTCCGGCTTTGTATAATTCTCCTATCTCTTTCGATGCCTTATTGAGTTGGGCAAGGGTGTCATCCAGACTCTTTTGGGCAGAACGGCGTTTATCATCAATCGCCAATATCTCGTCAATAATAGGTTTGGCGTCAAAATTTTTGGTTGCAAGGCGGGAAATTACCTCTTCCGGATTGCGGCGTATGTAGGCTAACTCAAGCATATTTACAATTTTACGCTGCAAATATAATAAGGGCGGGGATATTACTTATTACCCGAATACTCCTTATCGTAGCGTGTAAAACTGCTTATCCAGATAATCCTGGACCACCTGAATGTTACCGGAAAAAGCCCAATAACCAAAGACATAATAATAAAAACTAGCCATAGCGGAGGCATATTCCACCAAAAGAGGTTCAGTGTATAGAACAACGTAATAAGTGCTGTCTGAAGCCCATACGATACGTACATGGCACCATAAAAGTAGCCTACTTCCCGCTCAAATCTCAAATTGCAATGCGGGCAGATTTTATTCATTTTTAGTCCATGTGAGGTATATGGATTGTTTTTCTCAAAAACTTGTCCCTCGTGGCATCTCGGGCATCTGTTTGCAAAAGTGTCTTGAAATATTTCAAAAATTCGTGCAGCCAATTTGAATACAATTATGCTGCAAAGATATGCATGATACTATAACATCACTTTTGCCCCTCCCCGTTACGGAGAAGGGATGTGATTACAGCTTATCAATGCTCATCGGCACTCGGGCCATAGCTGCCCGGGATAGGTATATTTAACAAGCGGAGATATACGCCCATTTGTGCCCTGTGGTGAACAATCTGGGAATATGCCATACGGATTACATCCGCTTTGGTAGCTTTATAATATATCTCCTCCCCATTGCGCATTACCCACTCCTTACCCAGAATATCATCTTTCGACTTTTCCAGGCTTGCTTTACCTTCAGAAAGTGATGTTTCAAGCAAGCCCAGCAACTCTTTGTTGTTTTTCACTACCTTCGGAACATAGGCCTTTTCATCAAAATTAAGTTCATCTGTTTCCAGCCCCATCTTAACCCAAGAAGGCAATTCGGCAATATGGGTAGCAAGAGTGACCATAGACATACTTTTTTCATGGGGTTTCCAATTGTACTTGTCTTCCGGTATACGGCTCAGCATTTTGAGGGTTGTTTCAGCTTCCTGGTCCATTTCTTTTAGGAACATTTTAATCATTGTCATTGGTTGAATAATTTATTAGTTAATGATGCAAGATTACACCTGCCAAGTGACAACAGTATGTCAGCAGTAAAAAAGAATCTTTACCTTTTTGAAATAGTTGTCGCTATTTTCTTCACCAGTTCCTTTAAACTTGGGGGGCTTACTATCTCTGCATAGTCGCCAAACATCATATACCAGCGCGCAAAGCCTTCCAATGAATAGGGTAAGAAAGTCATTTCCACAGCATCACCCGCATCTTTTTGAGACACAAAGCCATTAGAATAGCTGCTCACCAAAGTGTTTGATAATAGATTTATCTGCTCGCATAACTACGGTATCCAATCCCTGTTCTTTAGAAACTTGTTTTAAATAGGTTCGCAAATTGGGATGTTCTTTATTAAACTTTTCACTGGTTATGCTAATATGTGATATACGGTCGGTGCGAAAATCACGATAATCATTTCTCAGGTGGCAAAAAGCAATCAGGTGCCAGTAATTAGTGGAATAAAATACCCCTACAGGCTCTATATTCCGCCGGGTTTTTTCCTGCTTGTTATGGGAGAAGTATTCTATCGAAATAATATTCTTTTCCGAAATACTTCTTAGTATCACCTGGATAGGATTAGGCAGGGTTTTAGGCTTAGGTAAACAAGGATTATTGAGTACCTCTATATGCTTATCAATATTTTCCAGGTAATCTTTTTCAGTGTTGCGCAAAACAGCTTTAACCTTATACATGGCAGATTTATAACTTTCCTCTGTATAAGGGTCTGTTAACTTTTCAATGAATTTTTCAGCAGTAAGAAATGCAGTAGCTTCTTCTTTTGTAAACATTACAGGAGGCAGCCTGTATCCATCCATAATAGAATACCCTATGCCTGCCTCGCCGGATATGGGGATTCCGCCCTCTTCAAGGGTTCTTATATCGCGGTAAACAGTTCGGAGGCTGATACCAAAACGCTCTGCAATATCCTGCGCCTTTACAATGCGCTTCGATTGCAACTGTCTTAAAATAGCAGTAAGCCTGTCAATACGGTTCATTGGATAAAAATAATTAAAAAAGCTGGTTTTATTTATAGCTCCGCAGCCATAATATTACATCCCCTGATATCAGAATTATCAAGGCGTCCTGCTACTTCAAAATAACTATTGGGATAGGCTATACCTGAATCTTCTGTGGCAATAAACGAACAGGAATGAATATTCGCAAGATCAATAATATTTAGTGCCCCGGTTTCATTTATAAGCCCTATCCGGAAGGGGTCATAAATGTCTCTTATAACAACGCGCATCCAGGGCACGCATTGAAATACCTCCTTCCCTTTTGAATACGCCTGGGAAAGAAGTTCTGTCATGCCATATTCCGAATGGATATTCTCCACATTAAAAGCACCGGAAAGTATTCTATGCACTTCCTGCCTGGTAAGCTCTTCTCTCCTGCCCTTCATGCCCCCCGTTTCCATAATAATAGTATGCTGTAAACTCATCGGATACTTTTCCGCCAGTTTTAACAAGGCATAGGTAACGCCAATTAAAAGTGTTTTCTGCCCTTTTCTTTCATTCTCCACTAACTTTTCTGCCAATTGCGAATAGTTGTCCATATAAAACCCACTATCGGGATGTTGGCTATCCTTAATAATATCGTTAACCATAAAAACCAATGAAGAATCCTCCCGCTCTAAATAAGACGGTAAAAGTGCCAGCAGGCAATATTGTTTTATATCTCCATAAAACATATCAAAACCCTTTCGAAAGCTATTTCGGTAAAGTGTAATATCCTTAACAATATGTTTTGATGGAATAGACGAAGTTGTTGAACTACTGCGAAATATATTATTATACTTATCCCCATCTCCACAAACCACTTCATGCGATTTAAAAAATGAAATGGGTAAGAATGGGATTTGATTTATGCTATATATTTTCGTAACGTCTACACCCAGCATAGTTATATATTCCCGGTAAACTTTATTGTTTTTATATTGAAGCCGGAATATTTCAAGCGCCAGGTTTATAAACTCAGACTCTGACAGATTTTTGAAAATACGTTCCTCCATAAGAAGTTCAAAAATAACACCTATATTTGCAATAGTATTATCCAACGCATGAAATATTTAAAAAGTTTATTAGCTATTTGCTTGTTGGGACTTCTTTTCTACTCCTGTGTAAAAAAGGCAAATTATCCCGATTACCCGGTAATAACTTATAATAATTTTATTCCTTTTTGTACAGGCTCAAACACCGACTCTGCCTATCTTCTTGTTAATTTTACGGATGGCAATGGTGCTATTGGTTACTCACAAACGGAAGCAAGCTCCCCCGATTTTTATATCCTGCCTGAAATATATTTCTATACTGGAAAATTTGAACCTCTGATTAATACAATAACGGGAGACACCATTAAATACTCCTACGTTATTCCTGATATAACCCCATCCGGTAAAGATAAAGAACTGAACGGAATTATACAAATCAACCTGGAAAACTTTATCCAGAGCCAAATAAGCGTTCTTGCTGAGGACACTACTTTTGCGAAAAAAACAAACGCTCACAAATTACAATTTGTAGTCTGGATGTTTGATCGCAACGGAAACAAAAGCAATGTGATTACTACACCTACCGTTTATTCGTGTCAGTAAGAAATTATAACTGCCTTTTCTTTATTACCTTATCAGCTGTATAAACCCTTCCTGCTTGTAGGTTTTGCTTTGGCAGGTAGCATCTATTACATAATAATATACCCCATCAAGAGCCTTATCCCCACTTTCGGTATTCCCATTCCAATATTGGTACTGGTTGTTTGATGTATAGATTTCCTTGCCCCAGCGGTCAAATATGGTCATAGTCCATGCATCTATATTTTCAGTTTTAATATACAATACATTGTCCTTTCCATAAGGGCCTGGATAATTTGGAGTAATTACGTTAGGTATAGTCAGATTGAAACAAGGGACATCTATCACCACCGTTATGAGCTGCACACTCTCACACCCCAATCTGTCCGTTCCAATTACGGTATAGGTGGTTGTTACCTTTGGTGTAACCTTCACTGAGTCGCATAAGGGAGGATTTAAACAAGTCACCTCATTGGCATTTAACCACTGATACTTTAATGTATCTGGGCCTGCAAAAAGTATGGTCGTATCATGTTCTATCAATAGGGTTTGATTGCAACACGCTATCATATTAGGATTGTTTGGTGTTACCGTAACAACCCTGTTAGTCTTACAGCCATTGGAAACCGTTACCGTGTAACTAGTTGATGAATCAGGATTCAAAATATTGATGCTGTCAGTTGTAGCTCCCCCGGGCTCCCAGGTATAAGTAAATGGTCCTTGGCCCGATACACTACTTGCCTTTAGTGTAACAGGAATGCCTGCACAGGCAATAAGAGAGGGTGTAATATTGCCTACCGTCGGAGCAACCCTTAAATCTACTGTAAAACTATCCACGACTGCACAACCAAGGCTGTTCTTCACGGTTACATATATAGTCGAATCCTTCGCAATGCCTCCTGTAAAATAGGCTGTAGTAGTTCTTCCATTGCTCCATTTATAACTGGCTCCCCCTGTCACAAATAAGGTGTCTTTTACTCCGCGGCATTTCCAGGGTGTACCTGTAATTACCGGCTTAGGCAATGGAACTACTACTACCGTTTTAGAATATTGCACACTGTCGCATATGCCATATAGAGTGGCCGTGTAGGTAGTGGTTACTGTATCATGTACAATGATAGATGAACTGGTAGCTCCATTACTCCATTTATATGTGGCAGGCTGCCCGTTTGTTTGTATAGTTAACTGGGAAGTCATACTTGGACATATTATAGAGTCCTGTATGCTAACCGAACCGAAGACTTTTGGTTTTATATAAATGGTAGCAGTTGTTGAATCCGAACATACACCATTCGAAACAGTGAGCGTATAGGTAGTTGTCGCCTGGGGTGCAACTATTATACTGTCCGATGCCTGCTTGGTACTCCACCGGTATGTTCCGCCCCCGCTCCCCACAAGCTGCGTAGGAGATCCCTGGCATACCGTGTCAACAGCAGGAGTAATAACCGGAGCAAGTGGAGGTCCCACGAGTATCTTATCTGTAATTGTATCATTGCAACCAAAAGTGGAGCCTATAATAGTATAGGTGGTAGTTACAGTTGGAGAAGCAACAGGGCTGCTGCAATTATTACAACTTAAACTATTCGAAGGAGACCAGGTGAAGTTAGATGCCCCGGTAGCATTCAATTGTATAGAGTTGCCACGGCACAATTTTATATTGGGTGGCGTAATAGTAACAGTAGGTGTAGGTGTAACACTCACCGTTACAGTAATAGAGTCCCTGCAACCATTGGAACCTGAAAAAAGTGTATACGTAGTAGTTGTTGTAGGGCTTGCCACAGGGTTTGCACAATTAGTACAGGTCAAGGCCGTAGCGGGTTTCCAGGCATAATTGATTCCACCTGTAACATTCAATTGAACCTTATTACCCAAACAGATACCGGGATTTTGAGGCGTTATTACAGGATTTGTTTTGGGACCAACCACTATCTGAACCGTATCCTGGGCAAAAGTGCAATTCGAAGAATACCCTGTAACACTGTACGTAGTATTCGCATTGGGTGATGCCTTAGGATTTGGGCAATTACTACAACTGAGCCCAGTTGCAGGTATCCATATATAACTATTGCAGCCAGTTGCTGTAAGTTGGACACTGTCACCCTGGCAAATGGTATCACGCTTGGGGCTTATACTCATGGTTTTACTTGCCACTGCGCTGGGATGACAGGTAACGCAATTCGTATTTTGCCAATACAGGCCTGACAATACCCATGAATAGCAATCGCCACCATTGTTTGTATACGCAGAATAGGTCGTACTGGTCTGGCCGGTTGTTACAGAGGTTGTAACAGTACAAAAATTATAAAACAAATTAGAGAATTCGCCTGTGGAACCATTAAAGGTCTCATCATTAATACCGGCATTTACATTGATCTGCATATCGGCAAAAATCCCAAATGCTTGTGCGGATGAACTAGCTTCACAAACATTGAAGCCCGTGAATGTTTGTGATTTAACACCGCCTCCGGTCCAAAGCCCATCCCAAAGAATAAGGCTTCCACTATACTTAACGCTTTTATCTACGTAAACAATTACAAAAGTAATTCCATCTATTGCCTGTGCAGTAATACCGGTACCACTTAGGTTAACAAGATACGACCCTCCTCCTTTTATACAATTTGTAACATCTACACGGTAAGCAATAGTTCCGGTCTCACCCCAGCATTTGGAAGGGCCTGTACCAATTGAATCAGCAGAGTAACTAAAGACTTGTGCAGAAGGATTCGTTATACTTACAGAAGCAGGATTGGCTGCGTAAGGAGTAAAATAAGAGCCATTGAAATATAAAAGTGCTTTTACTACAGAATCAATATTCTTGCAGGTGTCAAATGTCATTGGAATGGGGGCAGGAAGTCCGGTTCCATTCGCATTAAAATTATATTGCTGGCTCCTGGTTTCTACCAGTATGGAACTTTGTTGCCAATTTAATCCGCAAATATTTTGAAAGTAATAAGATTTAGCCAAGCCTCCCGAACTATCCGCCGGACGGGGATGAGCCGCTAAGTTCTTATTATTTAGCTGGGAATAATTAATTCCGTTATGGCAATCTACACATTGGCTATAGAGCTTAACGGCAGCAATAAGCAATATGCTTACAAAGTAAAATTTTTTCACGACGTAATTTTTTGCAAATTTAATACTTCTCTGGTACTTTATATATCTTTAATATTAAAAGATAATGACCAAGCTATGTTAACGGGAAAAGTTATATTATGTTGTGTTGAACAAAAATATTCTGCCTCATTTTATAAACATCTTATATATTTATATAACAGGCTGGTAATGTATATATTATGTTATCAAATAGTAAACAAAAAATAAGTAATGCAGGGATATAATTATTCATTCACAATTCGTAAATAAGGTTTTTTTACCTTTGCCCCGTCTAAGCCCGAGTATGAAAATTGAAGAATTCCGAATCCTACCCAAAAACAACAAACAAAAACTACGGTATCCATCTGGTAATAAGCTTTTATCTCTATTTTTTATTGGCATTTTTATTCCCTTTTGTACTTTTGCCGGAGACACGCTGAAACAGAGAAGCTTGTCATTGGACAGTGCCATTAGTTTAGGTTGGCAACATAGCAGGCAGATACAATACTCTAATGCCCGGATAAATGAAGCTAAGTCTTCACTTAGCGATTTAAATAACCGTATTGTTCCCGACTTTGATTTAGGAGTTGGCTACTCACGATTAAGCAATATCCCTACCGAATACTTTAGCATTCCCGGCATCCCATTTGAAATTCCTTCTACTGCTTTTTTCCCTGTCATTTTGAATGATTATTCCGCAACCGCTTCACTAAGTGAAAATATTTTCAATGGATTCCAATGGAAATATGCTGTTCAAAGTATGGCATTCACTGAAAAAGGTGCTGAATATTCGTTAGAAAACCAGAAAAACAATGTGTCGCTCTCGGTTGTAATGATGTACATTAATTTATTTAAACTACAGCGCGCTCATGATGTGGTGGAAGAAAACCTGAAACAGATAAATGCACACGTAGATGAGGTAAGTGATTTTGTAAAGCATGGCCTTGCTACACAAAATGATTTATTACGTGTGGAATTACAATTTTCTAACACACAACTGACCGAAATTAACATTAAGAATCAAATTGAGACGGTAAACTTTAACCTTAACACTATACTTGGCTTACCTGCAGATACCAGGATTGGAGTGGACAGCACATCTATTTTAACTAATAAATCTGTCCAGCCATTACCCTACTATCTTGATAATTACATACAAAACCGTAATGACCTGAAAGCTCTGGACATGCAGCAAAAAGCAGCAGAAGCAGGTATTAACCAGGCAAAGAGCAGTTTATATCCTAAGCTTACAGTGGGTGCAGACTATGATTACCTTCGCCCCAATCCCCGCATTGTTCCACCACTGGACCAGTTCCAGCCTACATGGGACATAGGGTTTAGAATTTCATACAGCCTTACGGGTTTATATGACAATAAAAATAAAACCGATGTAAGCCGTGCCAAATATGCAGAAGCCAAAGCCCAGTTTGACGACCTGTCTGACAATGCCAAAATGGATATTAATAAAGATTATATGCAATACAGGGAGTCATTGGAAAAAATAGATGTGGCAGAAAAATCATTAACACAGGCCACGGAAAACTATAAAATTGTAAAGTCAAAATATGATAACCATGTGGCATTGCTGACTGATTTGTTAGATGCAGACAATTATCTCTTAAATGCAAAAATCAACCTTATTTCATCCAAAGCTGATGCAACCCTCGCCTATTATTCCATGTTGAAATCAGCCGGAGTATTTACTATTAAATAATAGCTACCCATGAGCACAGAACCAGAAAAAGAAAATAAAAAGAAAGGCAACCGAAAAACTACCATCATCCTGGGAATAGTATTATTAGCAGGCTTGGTATTTGGTGTACAAGAATACCTCCATTACAAAAATATTGAGGGTACGGATGATGCACAACTCTCCAGCAATATTGACCCCGTTGTTGCCCGTATCTCTGACTATGTTACAGCTATAAACTTTAAGGATAATGGACATGTAACCAAAGGACAGGTATTGGTTCAGTTAGATGACAAAGATTTAACCATTAAAGAACAACAGGCCGAAGCCAATTTAAATGATGCGGAAGCAAATGCGGCCGTATCAAAAGCGAATGCAGCCTCTGTTGAATCGATGCTGGCTACCAGCAAAGATGAAATAAACTCTGCCAAAATTAATTATGGTAAAGCTCACAGAGATTTTGAGCGCTACCAAAATTTGTACAAGGATGGCTCGGTAACCCAGGAACAATTCGACCAATATAGAACCACTATGGAAAGTGATTCCAACCAGGTTGATATTGCTACCAAAAAATATGAATCTACCGAAAAACAATATGAGCTTGCCCTGGCTGACCTTGCTTCGGCACAAGCGGCTGCCAGTGTAAAACAGGCTGATTTAAATTTTGCAAAACTTCAATTATCTTATGCCACTATTACAGCCCCGGCTAGTGGTATCGCCTCCAAACGAAATATCCAGTTGGGCCAGTTGGTAGGTGTTGGTTCATCCCTGCTTGCCATTGTAGAGGACAGTGTTTGGGTAGAGGCTAATTTTAAAGAAACCCAGCTAAGCGATATAAAAACAGGACAATCTGCAGAAGTAACTGTTGATGCTTTAAACGGAAAACCAATTTCAGGTACAGTAAGTTCTTTTGCAGGTGCAACAGGTGCTCTATTCTCACTGCTTCCTCCTGATAATGCTACCGGTAATTATGTAAAAGTAGTGCAGCGCATACCTGTGAAAATCGTTCTGGATACTAAAAATCCTGACTACAAACTACTCCGTCCGGGACTTAGTGTAGAAGTTGCCATCAAGGTGCAATAATATTCGTTCAATCTTACGGGCTACCCTGACAATTAATTTCCACCGTGAAAGTTTCTATTTGCGTCCTGCTTACAGAATAGATTTTCTATATTTGCAAGGTATAAGTCTCACCTATACGTAAGTTTGCGTTCAGGTGGGCTGCAAACTCTGACTCGGTAATGAAATTTAAAACAATTCTTTTTTTCATAGCGCTTATTGCGGTATGTAATATTTCCTGTAATAACGACTTAAAAATCCTGGCTCCTTATAAAAACATTACTGTCGTATACGGGCTTATGGACCAAAACGACAGTGTCCATTATTTCCGTATAAATAAAGCTTTTGAGGGCAGTGGGAATGCCTATGAAATGGCTAAACAATACGATTCCATATACTATCCCGTCGGGCTAATATCAGCTGTTTTAGAAGACTCCAGCACCACAACTAACTCCATAGTGGCAACTTATAAACTGGATACTACAACTGCTATTCCATTGGGGCCCGGCACTTTTCCATATCCTAAGCAATTGCTTTACTATAGCAAGGCACAGCTTAATCCCAATGACTATTTCAATCTCATAATAACAAACACTAAAACTGGACAAAAAATAACCGGCTCAACTTCCCTTCTTTCAGATGTTAATCTAGGTTCCTTTGTGAACGGAACTATGATAAATATTTCCAACAATAGTGCAGTCCCCACTACCTTGTCGTGGAACAGTGTATTTAATGGAAGAATCTATCAAATGACCATTCGCTTTTTTTATTCTGAAACATACCAGAGTAACAGGACCTCTCATTTTCTTGATTGGATATTCCCCAGCCAAACTTCCAGCACCCTTGCCGGGCAGGAAAGTTTAATTTATACTTTTACAGCTATCGACCTGTACGATTTGATTGCCTCTTCAATGAAGCCGGAATTGGGTGTTACAAGAACCGCCGATTCTGTTCAAGTCATTTTCACTACCGGTTCCGACGATTTAAATACCTATGTTCAATTGAGCCAGCCCCCTACAGGTATAAACCAGGATGTACCCTCTTTCTCCGATATTAAAAATGCGGTAGGATTATATACCTCGCGCCATGTGCAAACATTTTATCATAAGCAATTAGGGCAAGCAGATCTCGATAGTATTAAAAATGGCTCTATAACCGGAAACCTTGGTTTTCAATGATAATGCTATAACTTATTGTAACTTTTTGCGTAAAGAACAAAAAATATACAGAAATATCCCCAATGGCCCATTTAACTAAAAAGGAAGTAAATGCTCTTATTAACCTGCTGGATGACCCGGATGAAAGGATATTCAGTACTATTAAGGGAAAAATTCTCGGGCTGGGGGAACAAGCTATACCCGTGCTGGAAGATGCCTGGGAAAGTTCGGTAAGTATTTTGCTTCAAACCCGCATTGAAAATATTATTCATCGCATACAGTTTGAAAAAACATTAGACTCCATTCGCCGCTGGAAAAAGAAAGAGGCATCCGATCTGTTGGAAGGTGCTATTTTAATTGCCCGCTACCATTATCCTGAATTAGATGAGGCCAAAATTAACGAGGGAATCCGGCAATTACACCAGGATGTATGGCTTGAAATGAATGACCAGCTTACAGCACTCGAAAAAATCAGGGTAATCAACCACATATTTTTTGATGTACATAGGTTTGTAGGCAATACTGAAAACTATACTGCTCCCGAAAATTCATACATTAACAAAGTACTTGAATCTAAAAAGGGAAACCCTTTATCACTTGCCATTATATACCTCACCCTTTGCCGTAAACTAAACCTGTCGGTGTATGGCGTTAACCTGCCCCAGCATTTTGTTATGGTATATATAGACGAACTCATTTTCGCATCCGAAAATAAGGAAGATAATATCATGTTTTATATCAATCCCTTCAGCAAGGGGGCTATATTCAGCCGGAGAGAAATTGATATCTTCCTGAACCAGCTTTCCATTGAACCCCAAAAGGCATTCTATCTCCCCTGCTCCAATGTTGAAATTATTAAAAGGCTTTTACGTAACCTTATTACTTCTTACACCAATATGGACGAACAGGATAAGGTAAGTGACATGAAAGATATTTTGAAAGTGTTGAATTCTTAACCACCTGGTTAGCCCCTCGCTTATTTTTTTTCCTCAATTTTTGTCCTTCCCGAAAATTCTATGTCGTCAATAATTAGGGCACTCCCAATTTTTGCTGACTTTACAGATGGAGATTGTATACCAATAGAAATAAAAGCCGTATCGGGTACTTCATCTTTAATCCTGTATTTAAGTGGCACAACAAAAGGAACATAATCAGCTTGGGCATCTCCAACACGAAGAATAGAATTAACTATCGTATCCCGGCGCCGGCGCACCCAGTTCCATTTAGTTAAAATAGTTCCGAAAACTGCTGTATCACCGGGCATGCAGTTAAAAATATAATACCCTGTAAAGCTTGCATAT
>Ga0206823_1046_pt1 | contig 34774 bp, 28 predicted proteins | sample Alteio_BWOrgCont_81_FD_152868 | JGI IMG/M metagenome (GOLD analysis project Ga0206823, IMG submission 152868) | Enriched cells from forest soil in Barre Woods Harvard Forest LTER site, Petersham, Massachusetts, United States -... | ecosystem: Environmental > Terrestrial > Soil > Temperate forest >...
GGCGCAATGTAGTATTTTATTCAATATTGAATCTCATAGGAGGCTGCTAAGGTATGATTGCAGCCAAATATTTTATATTAATAACTGATTATAAGCATAATAAAATTTCAACATTTTTCACATATCCTATCACTTCTTACTTTTCATAATATTATAAAATAGCCCACGCTCACTTATGAAATGCCTTCCATTTCCTTACAAATAATGACTCTAAAAATAGCATTTTCTTTTACAAATTACTTTTGCAGAACTTCTATCAGCAAAATGCACTCTGAGCTTAACAAGATTTAACAATAGCTTAAAAAAGCGAGCGAAAATTTTACATACTTTTGAACACTGCTAAAAACGAATGTTGATTTAAAATGAGGAGCAACAAGTTATTATTACTTACGGCACTTGTATTTGGCTTATTTGTTGTACGTTCTACCAACATACCTGGCCACGCTCATAGTAATACCGGCTCCCAATCATACATCCAAATTAAAACTCCCATTCATGGTTCTGCAAAACAACCGACGGGAGATTCTCCGTTTATACGCTTTCATCATGGAATTGGAGAGAATAGTGTTTCGATTTCATCACCTAACGAACTTATAGTTTTCTTAAAACCTCTAAATACTTATCCCGAAAAGTTCGCGGGAATTGTTGAGTACTTATCTTCCTTATCATTTACATTACCTGTAACAAGGGAGTTTCTTTATTCTACGCCTTTACGGTCTCCTCCTTCATTTTGTTAAAGCCAAAAGAAGGGAATCTTATATTTTCTCTTTTGTACAATTAAGCCCCGTGATGGGGCATTAGTTACTTTATTTAAGTTTTTTAGTTTTCAGTAAAGAAAAATATATATGGTAAATTTTGCATTTAAAAACAAGCACCTTATTATAGTAATAGCACTATTAGTAGCTATACTAGGCATAGTAAGTGTGAGCAGGTTGCCGGTGGATATATTGCCGGTTTTTAAATCACCTGCCATTGAAATATTAACTGTCTACCAGGGAATGCCTCCTGAAATGGTAGAGAAAGACATCTCTACCCGCCTCGAGCGATTCACCAGCCAAGCAGACGGAATCGAAACCCAGGAATCGAAAAGTATCACGGGCGTAAGTGTTATCAGAGATTATTTTCATGTCAACGTAAGTCCCGATGCAGCTATAGCTTCTGTTTCATCATTAGTAAATAGTGATATGAGCCATCTTCCTCCGGGAACGTTGCCTCCCATTGTGTTGCCGTTCGACCCTACCGCATCTATTCCGCTGGCATTATTAACAGTGAGCAGCGATACCCTTAATGAGCAACAACTATATGACGTTGCCCAGTATACTATACGTACACTGTTGCAAACAGTAGATGGCATTACTGCACCTGCAGTCTATGGCGGAAAATTGCGCCAAATACTGATTTATGTTGACCCGGAAAAGCTGCAGGAATACAACCTCTCGCAAACCGATGTGATGAGAACATTGGAAAAGAACAATGTGATTATACCAACCGGCGACATAAATATCGGACCTATAAATTATAATGTTGCCGCCAATGCTATGTTCACTAATGTTGATGAGTTTAACAATATCGTAATTAAAACAAATGACAAGGGCAACCCTGTTTACCTAAAAGATATTGGATATGCTAAAGATGGCAGCCAGATACAAACCAATATCGCACGGGTAGATGGTAAAAACCAAGTGTATATTCCCATATACAGGAGAAATGGGTCAAATATTATTGCAGATGTTAATGGGGTCCGTGCTAAAATACCGACTATAGAAGCGCAAATTCCTTCTTCCATCAGATTTAATACCATTTTTGACCAAAGTGTTTATGTAAAACATTCGGTAAGCGGTTTGTTGCGTGAAGGATTAACCGGCATAGGATTACTGTGTCTTGTTCTCCTTTTCTTTTTAGGAGACTACCGTTCTGCGCTTATTGTAGCCATCAGTATTCCATTGGCTTTGCTTACGGTGTTCCTTGGATTAAATTTCACCGACAACACCATTAACAGCATGACGCTGGGTGGAATGGCGCTTTCTATAGGACTTCTTGTAGATACTGCTATAGTCGTGCTGGAAAATATTGATAAACATCTGCACCAGGGGCAGTACCCGGATCAGGCAGCCATTATAGGAACGAAGGAAGTTACCATGCCGGTAATTATTACCGCGTTGACAATTGTGATAGTATTTTTTCCAATCGTATTCTTAACCGGTGTGGCGCGTTTTCTTTTTCCTGCACTGGCTATAGCTGTAACCTTTGCCATGGGTGGCTCCCTGTTTTTTTCCCTTACCCTGGTACCCATCATGAGCGCCGCCATGCTTAAAAATCCTGTTAAGGGAGTGGGACATAAAGGTGTGTTGGGCCGGTTCCAGAATTTCCTGAATTGGTTACTTCACGGCTACGAATGGCTTTTAGAGAAGGCCCTGAAATATGCCAAATGGGTAATTGCAAGTGTGGTGGTTTTATTTGTTGCTACCATGTTCCTGATAAATGGAATAGGAAGGGAATTTTTCCCGCAAATGGATGTCGGACAGTTTACAGTCTTTGTCCATTTGGATCCCGGGACCCGTATAGAAATTACGCAACAAAAAATAGGGGAAATTGAAAATGAAATAAAAGCAGAAACAGGCAAGGAGCTAACCTCTATTGTTTCTAATATCGGTGTACAGCCCAATATTGATGCGGCCTATACGCCTAACTCCGGTACGCAGGACGCCTTTATTGATGTGCAATTGAAAGACGAACACGAAACCCCGACAAAGGATTTCATCGCCCGCCTTCGTGAAAAGTTAAATAATGATTTTCCCGGAGTGAGCTTCGCATTTGACATGAGTGGAATAGTAGGCTCCGCATTAAATAATGGTGCCCCCTCGCCAATTGACATACAAGTAACTGGCAGCAACTTTACCACGCTGAATAAGTTTGCGGTTAAAATACGGGATATTGCCCGGCAAATTCACGGAGCAAAGGATGTACGGATTGATGAACGCATCAGCCATCCTGAAATATCCTTGCATATTGACCGTACAAAAGCTGCTTTAGTCGGGCTTTCTGCCGATGAAATAATAAAAAATGTAGAGAGTGCATTAAATTCTTCGTCGACTTTTAACAGTCATCTTTATTGGGTAGACCCCAAAAGCGGGAATGACTATTTTTTAGGTGTAACCTATCCGCAATACAGGCTGGATGATGCTTCTGCACTTGGGAATGTAACTATAAGCAACGACAATGCAAATAAAAAAGATATCCTGCTAAAAGATGTGGCAAACATTTCTATTGGCTCACAACCCATAGAGATAAAGCATGTGGATGTGCAAAGAACTATGGACGTTTATGCCAACGTACAGGGACGGGATATCGGTTCGGTAGATGTGGATATTGAAAAGGCTATAAAGCCTGTGGTAGATTCCCTTCCGGTAGGTTATACTATAAAAGCGAGAGGAGAAATAAAAAGTATGAACGATGCTTTTGGCAGCCTGGGATTTGGCTTGATTCTTGCCATATTCATGGTATACCTCATCATCGTTCCGTTATTACGCTCTTTCAGGCTTCCACTTATTATAATAATGGTTGTTCCTCTTGGGCTTATTGGTGTTGTGCTGATGCTATTCTTCTCGCATACATTTCTCAATATCCAGTCCTTTATGGGTATTATTATGATGGTTGGTATCACGGTATCTTATAGTACACTGCTGGTAGACAAAATGAATGCTAACCTGCACAAAGAAGAAACCAAACCCAGCGTAATGGAAGAAATTATTAAGGAAGGAAAGATGCCCTTGACAGAAGCCGTACAGCGCGGTGCCAGCAATCGTTTCCGCCCTATACTGATGAGCGCAACAGTGGCTATTTTTTCCCTATCGCCTATGGCGTTTGGTAATGAAATAGGCGGCGAAGCCAATGTACCTCTTGCAAGGGCAATCATCGGCGGTGTATTTGCTGCCCTCGTACTCAGCCTTTTTGTAGTGCCGGTTATCTTTTACCTGTTTAATAAAAAGAAATATGGACAAATACCTGTTACGCCCACACAGACAGAAAACTCAACTGATTCTAAACTTTAAAACTCATTATATCATGAAAATAAAATTGATTGCATTTTTAGCTATTGGTTCTTCACTTTTAGCTTTGAATACCTGCCACTCTTCGGATGACTCAAAAAATGAAAATGCCAATACAACTAATCTTCCATCCGTAATTATAACCAAGCCTCAAATCAGGAATTTACCCAATGCCATAACCATTGCAGGACAAGCCATAGCTAACCAGGAAGTAAAACTATTTGCTATGGGCAATGGCTATGTAAAAATGTGGAAATATGATATTGGCGACATGGTAAAAAAAGGCCAAACTCTTGCTGTATTAGGAAACCCTGAACTGATGGAAGAACAAGTGAAGGCAAAAGCAGAATTGGATGGAGATGCAGCTATATACAACCGCCTGGAATCGGTGTACAGCAAAACGCCGGAATTGGTTCCATTGGAACAGGTGGATGAAGCGAAAGCAAAATACGAAAGTGCTGTTGCCGGTTTGAATGTGGTAGATTCCGAAATAAATTACCTAACCATACGTGCCCCATTCGATGGTATCATAACAAACCGATATGTAGACACGGGAGCGATTGTTCAAAATGGGTTAGACAGGCCCTACACGGAACCTTTATTCAAAATCCAGGATATTTTAACTATACGGGTAAATGTAAGCGTGCCGGAAATAAATTCTCCTTATGTAACAAAAGGAACACCCGTAAGCATAACTTTTGTAGACCTGCCGAATACGGTTTTCAATGCATCTGTTTCAAGGATTGCCTATGGACTTAGCGAGGACACAAAAACCATGCTTATACAAATTGATTTACCCAACAGAGACCATGTTATACACCCCGGTATGTTTGCTAACGTGAATTTTACCACCTCGGCTACCGACAGTGTACTTTCTGTTCCCAATCAGGCTGTGGGAAGCTATGAGCAGCAAACTTTTATCTACAAGGTAATACCCGTTGATTCAGCTTCGGGAAATTTGAATTGGGAAAATGGTGTAAAGTGCATGGTAAAAAAAGTGAACGTGCAATTAGGTGTTCAGAATGCAACTTATAGCCAAATAAAATACGGCGGATTAAAAGCGGGAGACAATGTTGTTATTTCCGGCAATGCACAATGTGCCGACGGTTCAATGGTTATTGCCAAAGTAGTGAAAAACCTATAAAATAGAAAACATGAAAGCACATAAATTGATTTTATTTTTTTTATTTCCGGCGATAACATCCTATAGCCAAACTGAAATTCAGCCAAACAAAAAAATAGCGGTAAATCTTCCAACGATATTAAAATTAGCAGGTGCCAATAACCTCACCATAAAACAATATCAACTGGAGTATACATTAAGTTTAGCCCAAATTGATAAAGCAAAGGAATGGTTTTTACCCACTATTATGGCAGGGCCCACCATGCATTATCTGAGCGGCGCTGCCATGCAAACTTCCGGTTCTGTATTGCCTGATGTAACACAGCGGGAGCTTTGGCTGGGAGGAGGAATACGGGCAAGTGTAAACTTTAATACAGGGATCTTCGATGTAATGACCCAAAAACAACAGAGTGCTGCCATTAAGTTCGAAAGCCAGGCACAGCGCAATAGTATAATCTTAGATGCCATTGCAGACTATTATGATTTAATGGTTGCCCAATTCACCTATGCACAATTGGTTAATTTGAATACACAGGCAGATACCCTGACAAACCAGATTAGAGTGCAGGTGGAGGCAGGCATTCGCTACCAGTCGGAATACTTGCTTGCACAAACAAATGCCGGCCACATAAAGTTTAAATTGACGGATGCAGAAGTCCAGTTGCAGAAAAAGTCCGATGCCCTTCTTAGTATTTTGAATATTGATACAAATGCTACACTGGTTAGCTCCGACACGGGAATAATACCCATGGAAGTAATCAGCGGCAGGGCTGATACAGGCTTGATGAGCCGGTATGTACAAAACCGTCCCGAATATAAAAGCATACAAGCGCAATTAAATTCTATAGAAGCGGAAAAGAAAACCACTACGGTAGGGCTTCTCTTGCCAAAGCTGGAAGTCGGAACACCTGATGCTTTATTAGGTACCTTTGGAGAACCCTATTATAACACCTACAGTCTTGATGCCGGATTGCTATGGAGTATCCCGATTGGAAGAATTATTTACAAGGGCGATTTGAAAACCTATAATGCTGAAATAAACATAGAGCAAAATACCATGCAGCAATTCAGCAATGTAGTGCAGCAACAAGTGGCAGATGCAAGGGCGGAAATCAGATTATCATCGGAACAAATGAATTTCTCACGCCAGTCATTAGCCCAGGCAAATACAGCGTTGACCCAAAGTATTGAACGGGAAAGACTTGGTACCGTACTTCCATTCGAAGTGTTCCAGTCGGAGGAATTTTATGTACAAGCCGAAGAAGATTATTTGACAGCCGTTAGTAATTATAACAAAGCCCAATACCAGCTTTATGTAGCTATGGGTAATAACTTGTAAACTTAAAACACTATGAATATGTTTGTTATGTTAGGCCTGTTGCTACTGGGAATGGTTGCCGGGTATTTCAGCGGACTTATTGGAATCGGGGGCGGGGTTATCATTGTACCTGCCCTTGTTCTCTTATTTGGTTTTAATGAACATACTGCCCAGGGAACCACCTTGGCATTGCTTATACCTCCGATTGGAATACTGGCCGTAATGTCCTATTACCAAAAAGGATATGTAGATATAAAAACCGCCATTATTATTTGCATTGGCTTCATCATTGGAGGATATATAGGTGGTAAAATGGCAGTCAGCCTATCAGAAGCCATCTTGAGAAAGGTATTTGGAATTGTATTAATTGCCCTGGGAGCAAAAATGTTTTTGTTTAAATAAGTAGCTGCCTTTCTTATTTGTTTCGTATCAACGTAACAAAACCGTTGAGGTTATGCGTCACATTCTTATAGTCACAATAATTGAGAATGTAATAATATGTTCCATCAGGAGCAGGCATTTTGGTTTGCTGGACTTTGCCATCCCAACCCTCACTTGAGGCAGTTACTTCATCTATAAAAATACCCCAGCGATCATATATGTCGCAATGGTAGCATCGTGCTCCAGCAACAATAAAATAAATCACATCATTTTTCCCGTCTCCGTTAGGTGTAAACACATTGGGTATATATATTTCGGGTTGTACAAAAATATCTTCGATGGCAGTATCCGGGCAGCCATTGGCAGTGTAGCCTATAAGCAGGATTTTATAAATGCCTGTAAGACCGTATATATGAGTGGGTGATACCAATACAGAAGAATCCCCATCACCAAAGTTCCAGAAATAAGAAGTATTATTTTGGCTATTGTTAGAGAATGTAACTGTTTGTCCGCTTCGGATAGTATCTACAGGGATGGAATAAAATGAGGCACTTCCGGCAGAAAACACTTTAACGGTTACAGTATCTAACTTCCGGTAATTACATTCATCTGTAATATTTACGCTATAGGTTGTTGTGCTTGTGGGGTATACAATGACAGGACCCGGGGTATTATTGGTAGTTCCACTACTCCAACTATATGCATACACAGGTTTTCCGCCTGAAACCTTCAGTTTCAATGTGACAGGTATACCCGAACAAATGGAATCATTGGGAACTAATGTAGAAGACAGTTCTTTATAAACGTTTATTTTATAAGGAATACTATCGGAGCATACTCCCGTTGTTGCAACTACCCAGTAACTGGTATCGCTCTTGGGATTTACGATAGTAGATGCCGAAGTCCCGGTATTGGACCATAAATAATTCGTTGCTCCGGAAGCACTAAGAGTAATACTTTGTCCTATGCAAACCGTATCGGTCGGCCCCGTTACAGTAACTGAAAAGTTTTTATCAATTCCCACATCTCCCGAAATAGTATCAATACAATTGTTAGCATCTGTTATGGTCACTTTGTATTGGCCAAAACTTAACCCGGTAAGAGTAGGATTAGTACTACCACCCGGACTCCAGCTATAGGTGTAAGGAGAATTCCCTCCTGACACAGAAATACTTATGGCACCATCGTTATTTAAGCAGGTGGCAGTTGTAAGATTCAGGGTAGGTGTAATGGCAGGAGGTTGTGTTATGGCTACTGTTTCTATAGCTTCGCAGCCATTCGGAGTATTCACGGTTACAGTATATGTCCCGGCAGATAACCCTGTTGCTGTAGCAGTACTTCCTCCGGTGGGAGACCATAAATAAGTATACACCGCTATTCCCCCGGTAACCGAAACGGAAGCGCTTCCATTATCCTCTCCATTGCACAATATATTTTTTGATTTGCTTATGTTTCCACTGGGGCCCGGTTTTACGGTTATAGTTGCGCTATCCTTAATGATTCCCACACAGCCTTTGGCAACAAACCTATACGTGGTAGTAGTGTCGGGTGTTGCAATTACTACTGCCCCCGTATCTACGTTCAATCCTTTTGACGGACTCCATTGATAAGAGCTTCCTCCTGTAGCCACAAGCTTTACCGGGTTACCCCGGCATACAGTAGTATCACGCAAATTATTGAGATAAGAGTGCGCCAAACATACCTGCTGGACATTATCAGAACCACCTGTTCCGGCGGTAAAACCCCAATACACATTAGGGTTCCCACCAAAAATACTATCTATAATATCGCCCTGGTAGGCAATACGAAAAGTACAATCATAGTACACAGTTAAAGAATCGCTGACCGGATTCCATATAATTTCCATGTGGTGCCAGTTGCCATCGGGCAAGTTTGGATTGGCAGGGTCAAGCTGCAGGGGCCCTGCGAGGTTATTACCGGAATTATCATTGTGAAAAACGTCCCCATTTTTTTCGATAGCTGTATGACAAAATAAAGGGTCCCATGCATTATGATAAGTATCAAATTCCACTGCTATGGAAGGAGTAATGCCCATATATCCTAAGCCTCCCCCATTGCTTCCTGCATTAACACTTTGCTGTTGGAAAACAAAGCAGATTCCATCCGCACCTACAGAATATTGCTTCACCCCAAGATACATTTCAAACTGCACGTCGAACCGCTGGGCTAAACTAACCCTGACAGGGTACCAGATTTCACCTGCCTGATTATTAAGGTCGGGCGTTAATTGATAGGTTATAGTCGAATCCGAACACTTAGGCTCAACAATGGTAGCATTTCCATTCAATACGAACTGAGCATCTGCTTCAAATAGTTGAAGAAAACACAATATAAAACCGGTGCAAAGTATTTTTTTCAAAAAGTTTCCGAGTGTGTTATTTACTGAAACAAAGGTATAAAACAAACTGTTATTCAATTAAAGGAAAACGTATCTCAATACCCAAGTGTTGGGCGCTACACATTTTTAGCATACAGAAATATTCCTGAATACACTGGTACGTTATTTTGCATTATGATAAACCGCGACCACATCCTCGTCCTCTTCCATTTTCTCAATCATGGCAAGCAGGTCGGCTTCTTCGGCATCGGTTATTTCCTTGTATGTAGTGGGGATATAGGTTTTAGAGCTTTCCTTTATTTCTATCTTTTTATCCTCCAGCGCTTTTTGCAGGTGGCCAAATTCATTGAAGGGCGTCTGGATAATCAATTCATTATTTTCATCGTCCCAGGTAAATTCTTCTGCCCCGAAATCAATCAGTTCAAACTCGATTTCTTCCCTATTCAACCCAACTGAAGACACTTTAAACAGTGCCTTCCTCTCAAACATAAAACTTACCGAGCCATTGGTACCCAGTGAGCCTCCGCTACGGGCAAAATACATGCGTATATTAGCAACAGTACGGGTAGGGTTATTAGTAGTACACTCCACCAACACAGGAACACCATGAGGTGCATAGCCTTCATAAATGGCCTCTTCGTAATTGGAAAAATCCTTATCGAATGCCCTTTTAATGGCGGCCTCCACATTTGCCTTAGGCATATTTACTGCCCGTGCATTCTGTATGCACATACGCAAACGGGGATTGGTGTCAGGGTCAGGCCCGCCGGCTTTTACAGCTATGGCAATGTCTTTTCCTATTTTGGTAAATGCTTTTGCCATTTTGGCAAAGCGGGCAAACATGGTATGTTTTCTTTTCTCAAATACGCGTCCCATATCTTAAAATGAAATAAGAAACAAAGGTAAACAGAATGTAATCTGATTCACTCTAAGCTTAAAATTTTTCTCTTTTTTTAGTATTTTCATTTTTCTTTATGTCACGGTTTTTTACGGAATGGGCAATGTGACATAACGAATATTTAGTTCACAAAACCAAGCATTTAAGGCAGTTTTTCACCATGACATATTTTTTTGACCACCGTGACATATCTTTTTACGAAGCAAGTGTATAATAAATGCCCTATAAATTTATGCCCCTAAACCCCTTGAAGGGGAATAACTTACAGACTTTTAGAAAAGATAGATTAAAGCCTCTTTAATGATTTTAGGCTAAAAATAACCGAGACATAAAACCCACATGTGCCAGATTTACTGTATATTGTGCTTATATCACACCGTGACATATTCTATCATCTGAATCTCCCCGATTTTAAACCCCCGATTTGTTTAGCCCCAAACTTTGGTTCCTTCGGTGCAGTTTTTACAGATGTCAATTTCTTTGCGTGATTTTAAAAGTGACTGCCTGAAACGGCGGTAATTATCATTGTTCCAAAGCTGCTTAAAGGGCTGTTCTTTTACATTGCCCATAGGATGGGAGGCATCTTTATCGAAGCAGCAGGGAACCACGTTGCCGTCCCATGTAATTACACAGGAGTTCCACATGCGCCAGCAATGATTAAGCAACTTATTTTTTATGGCATATTTGCCCGATGCATCCATTTTATACCTGGAGTATTTCTGCTGTTCGGGAATCAAGGGGCTGCCATTTTCATAGTCGTAAATCTGTACTGTTTTCAGGCGGACCTCATCTATGCCTATTTCTTTGGCGAGGGCTTTTACTTCAGGAACCTGGTGCTCATTCGCTTTTACCACCAAAAACTGGAAGATAAGATGGGGTGTTTTAGATTTCAGTTTCCGTTTCCATTCGGCAACATTTTTAGCTCCTTCCAATACTTTGTCGAGCTTTCCACCAATACGGTAGGAGGAATAGGTTTCCTGCGTGGTACCATCTATGGAAATAATCAGCCTGTCCAGTCCCGATTCAACTGTTTTCTTAGCCACCTCGGGAGTAAGGTAGTGGGCATTGGTAGAGGTAGCCGTATAAATCCGCTTGGAGGAGGCATATTTTACCATTTCAAGAAAACCGGGATTCAAGTAAGGTTCTCCCTGGAAATAAAAAGTAAGGTATGCCAAATGGCGTGCAAATTCATCAATTACTTCCTTAAAAAAATCAGATTTCAGCATACCTGTATCCCGCGTAAATTGCCTCAATCCGCTGGGGCATTGGGGGCAACGCAAGTTGCAGGATGTAGTGGGCTCAAATGAAATACTTACCGGCAGGCCCATGTGATTGGGAGTACCCGTTATGCGCGATAACTGGTAACTAAATAGCACCTTACTCCCATTCCATATTTTATAGGGCGAAAGCTTGGAAGCCATATTTAAACTATCGGTAAGTTTTCCCATAGGGCAAAGATAGTACATTCCACCACGGCGGCTTTATTTGTAACTTTGACCTGCTGTGTCATACACCATTTCGCAAATAGCCAATATACTCGGGTCAGAATTAAAAGGCAATTCTTCCCTAATGGATTTGTCCGTTACCCAACTATTAATTGACAGCCGTACGCTTGCGGAACCAGAAGGGGTTATGTTCGTTGCGCTGAAAACTGCCAATAATGACGGGCATAGATTCATTAAAGAGCTTTATGAAAAGGGAGTACGGCTTTTTATGGTGAACAACGAATTCGAAGATGCTACGCTATGTGTAGATGCTACTTTTATAAGGGTTCCTGATACACTACCTGCCTTACAACTAATAGCTGCCCGACATCGCAGGCAGTTTGATATTCCGGTGATAGCCATTACCGGGAGCAACGGAAAAACTATCGTAAAAGAATGGCTCTACCAATTGATTTCACCGGATAAAAATGTAGTAAAAAGCCCCCTGAGTTATAATTCACAGGTAGGGGTTCCGCTATCTGTATGGCAAATGGACAGCACCCACCAACTGGGGATATTTGAAGCGGGGATTTCGCAGCCCGGGGAAATGGAGAAACTGAAAAACATTATTTCGCCTACCCTTGGAATTATTACCAATATTGGAGAAGCACATGGAGCAAACTTTAATGACATCAGGGAAAAAATTCGGGAAAAAATGAAGCTCTTCAAAAATGTAAGAACTCTTATTTACTGCAGCGACTATGAAGATATTGATGAAAGTATTCAATCGGATGAAGCGCATCCGGAAATAAAACTATTTATATGGTCGAGGAGTAAAGACGCTACCTTACGAATTGCAAAAACCTTGCAGGGAGCCGGAAGTACTATCATTAGTGGCCTTTTTAAGGGAGAAGAAATTACTATTACCATTCCATTTACCGATGATGCCTCCATAGAAAATGCCATCCACTGCTGGGCATGTATGCTGCTCGTAGGATATGAACATACAACTATTGGGGAGCGCATGAATGCCCTGCAACCAGTGGCTATGCGAATGGAGATGCTAAAAGGAATAAATAATTGCACGCTTATTAATGACTCCTATAATTCAGATATAAACTCACTCTCCGTTGCCTTGAATTTCCTGCACAGGCAACAGCAGCATTCCCGGAAAACAATAGTGTTATCTGACATAACCCAAAGCGGGAAAAATGAAAAGGAGTTATACAGTAAAATCGCGGGGATTTTAAAAGCGAACCTGCCGACAAGGCTCATTGGTATCGGGAAAGCCATATCTGCCTATGCAGATTTATTTTCGCTTGAGAAATATTTTTTCAATTCTACTGAAGATTTTTTACAGCACATAAATGAGTTTAATTTCCGTGATGAGGCCATATTGCTGAAAGGAGCAAGAAGTTTCCAATTTGAAAAAATAAGTAAAGAACTACAGGAAAAAGCACACGAAACAGTTATGCTTATTAAGCTTTCTGCTATTGCGCACAACCTGCGTTATTACCGTTCATTGTTAAAGCCTTCCACTAAAATAATGGCCATGGTAAAGGCATTTTCGTATGGCAGCGGAAGCTTTGAAATTGCCAACATGCTGCAATTTCACCGGGCAGATTATTTGGCAGTGGCTTATCCCGATGAGGGTGTGGAATTAAGGAATGCAGGCATATCGCTACCTATTATGGTAATGAATCCCGAGCCGGGGAGCTATGACCTCTTTATTAAATATGGCATGGAACCCGAGGTGTATAGCTTCCGGACATTAAAACTGGCTGTCGATGCTGCTATACATAGCGGAACGGACAAAAAAATGCCCGTACATATTAAGCTGGATACGGGTATGCATCGCCTTGGGTTTGGAGAAGAAGATATTGACCAGCTAATTTCGGTTTTATCGCAAACACCTCAATTGGTAGTAAAATCTATATTCTCGCACCTGGCTGCAAGCGGCTCTGATACGCACAAAGATTTCACCCTTGAACAAATAGACAAGTTTACCCGATGGAGTGATAAAATACTGGCTGCAATGCCCTACCCCGTTATGCGGCATATATTAAACTCGGCAGGAATTGCACGGTACCCGCAGGCACAGTTTGATATGGTGAGGTTGGGAATCGGGCTGTATGGAGTGGGCAATAATGCGACCGAACAGCGCAAGTTGGAAAATGCAGGGACATTGAAAAGTGTTATTTCACAAATCATGTATTTGAAAAAAGGGGATACTGTAGGCTATAACCAGCGGGGAGTATTGCAAACCGACAGCACCATTGCAACCATTGCCATTGGCTATGCAGATGGCATACGCAGAGAATACGGCAATGGAAAAGGAAAAATGAAAGTACATGGAAAACTTGCGCCCATAGTGGGAGACGTTTGCATGGATATGCTAATGATTGACATTACCGGAATTGATGCCAAAGAAGGTGATGAAGTAATACTTTTTGATGACCCAACTTCTCTTTTGCAAACAGCAAAAGATATGAACACTATTCCCTACGAAGTGCTGACAGGATTGTCCGGCAGAGTGAAGCGGGTGTATGTGCATGAGTAAGCAGTAAGTTGGCCTTGCCCTACTATCGTACCTCATTGTTCTTACCTTTGTACTCCCATGAAGAGCCTTGATGCTATACGTCCTGTAATTGGTAAAGAGCTTGATGAGTTTGAAACACGCTTCAGGCAGGCTATGAAAAGCTCTGTCCCTTTACTCGATAAAATTACATTTTACCTTATTAAACGCAGGGGAAAGCAATTAAGGCCCATGTTAGTATTTTTCTCGGCAGGCTTGCATGGAAATATTAATGACTCAACTTACCACGCTGCTGCACTGATTGAACTTTTACATACGGCTACGCTCGTTCATGATGATGTGGTAGATGATACGTATCGCCGCCGGGGATTTTTTTCGATTAATGCTTTGTGGAAAAACAAAATTGCAGTATTAGTTGGTGACTATCTCTTGTCGAGAGGCTTGCTGCTTGCCGTGCAAGATAAAGAATTTCATTTATTGGAACTCGTTTCTACCGCTGTAAAAAAGATGAGCGAGGGTGAACTGCTCCAGATTGAGAAAGCTCGCAAACTAAACATTGTAGAAAGCGAATATTTTGAAATTATTGCCAATAAAACTGCATCGCTGGTGGCAGCCTGCTGCGCTTCGGGAACAGCTTCAACAGGTGCTAATGAGGAAACCGTAAAACGCATGTGGGATTTCGGGGAAACGCTGGGCATAGCGTTTCAAATTAAAGATGACCTGCTGGACTTTGGAATGGGGAATGATATTGGTAAACCCACCGGCACCGACATTAAAGAAAAAAAACTAAGCCTTCCTCTTATCTATGCACTTGAACAATCATCTTATCTTGAGCGAAAGAAAATTATGAGTAAGGTAAAAAACAAGAGTAGCGATAAGGAAACCATTGCAGAGATTTTCGATTTTGTTAAGGAGAAAAAAGGCATAGAATATGCACAAAGCAAAATGTATGAATACCGGAAAAAATCGGAGCTAATGCTGGCAGAATTGCCCGACTCACCTCATAAAACCGCTTTTGGGCAACTTATAGAGTTTGTAACTGAGAGAGATAAGTAAGTTTACTAATAAAATTTCGCATATTTTTGCAAGGACAATATTACTTCATGAAAAAAACAGCTTTTATATTTTTAGTATCGGCTTATTTACTTACCGGTTGCCACCCTGCTTCCACACCCAATAATTCAGCAGGTAATGCAGTGGTTATAGATACTACAAAAATGCATGCTGCGACCCAACAACCGGTGGATACAAGTGCAAAAGACGGGACAGTAATACGACGCTATGCGAATGGTGTTATAAAAGAAAGAAGTTACTATGTGGCCGGAAGAAGACAAGGGGAATGCCAAAGCTTTTATCCGACGGGAAAAATGTGGAGCGATGATTACTTTGTTGCCGGGTTGCAGGATGGTTCTACCATATCATATTATGAAAACGGACAAAAAAGATATGTGGGCAATTATACAAAGGGTAAGCCTTCCGGCATATGGACCTTTTATGATAATACGGGAAAAGCCGTACGCACTACTAACTATAGTAAAAAACAGGAACCCCTTGCTATGTAGTTTTTGGCTCTTTAAACGAAACGTCCACCATAAATTTATTCCTTAATAAACGGCTTCCCAGCAGCATGGGATATTTCATTGTACCCCTGTCTGTAAGACTTATCCATGTTTTAATGCGCCGGCCATGAATCCGGATACCAGTTTGAATTAAATACCTATTCTCCGTGTCGCCGAAAGAATTTTTTATCTGTTTCTCAATAAATTTACGCGTGTAGTGAATAGTCTTTTCCTGGTACTCGGGATGAGATGGGTCGAGCAAGTTAAAACAAAGTATTTTCTTGCCTTTTTCAACTTTTACATTTATAAAATGGCAATGCAAAGAACAATAGTATGCGCCGGTATCAGTTTTAGCGGCAATGCCCGTAAAGCCAAGCTTAGGCAAATCAACCAATACGGTGCGTCCGATAATTTCTTTTTCCTTTTTTTCAGGCATACTAACAAATACTAAAAGAAGCTGTTAAAAATAATGGTATATCTTAATACAGGCAAGATAAACCTAAAAAAACTAATTTTGAGATATCATTAAAAAACCATTTTTCATTTAGCCACAGGCATGATAACCTATTGTATCCTTGCATTTACCATTGTTTTTTCCCTGATAGGTTTTCGCGATAAGGCTTTCTTTATCAAATATTTGTATAGCCCCTGGAGAGTGCATAGCGACCGGAAAGAGTGGTACACGGTTTTTACACATGCTTTTCTTCATGCAGATTATGGGCATCTATTTTTCAATATGTTCGCTCTATATAGCATAGGGCTAGAATTAGAGCAATATGTTTTCCCTGCATTTTTTCCTCTGCATGCCCGTTATTACTATCTCCTGCTTTATTTTGGAGGCATAGTAGTGTCCTCCGTTCCGGCTTATGAAAAGAATAAAAACAACCCGGGATACAGTGCTGTCGGAGCTTCGGGAGCTATTTTTGCGGTACTGTTTTCATTTATATTGATTAACCCTACCGCTAAACTGGGTATCATGTTCATACCTTTCGATATCCCGGCATTTGTATTGGGCATTCTTTACCTGGGATATGAATTTTATATGTCGAAAAGAGGTGGAACCCGCATTGGGCATGATGCACATTTGTGGGGTGGATTGTTTGGCATTGCGTTTACCATCATCCTCCACCCAGCTTTTGCCAAAGGTTTTTATACGCAAATTGCAGCCATGCTTAAATGATGAACAAAGCGATTTTACTGGACCGTGACGGAGTTATAAACCGGGAAAGAAACGATTATACTTTCCGTATTGAAGATTTTGAAATATTGCCTGACGTGGTTGAAGCGTTAAAACTTTTACAAAAAGCAGGTTATCTTTTAATCATTATTTCAAACCAAAGTGGTATAGGCCGGGGACTTTTCAAAATAGAGGATACTGAAAAAATGCATGGGCACCTGCTAAAGAAATTAGAAAAAGAGAAAATCCATATTGAAGAAATATATTACTGTGTGCACCACCCGGAAACGGGGAGTTGCCTTTGCCGGAAGCCTGATTCGCTACACGTGGAAAAAGCCCTTGCACGCTTTACTATTGACCCTTCATTATCGTATTTTATCGGGGACAAGGAGAGAGACATTTTAGCGGGAGAAAAAGCAGGAGTAAAAGGAATTCTTATGGAATCGAACTCATCACTGGTGAAAGCAATTGAGCCCTGCATTAAAAAATGAAGATAGCCGTAAATACCCGACTGCTGCTCAAGAACAAAATGGAGGGAATTGGAATGCATGCACTTAATGTGCTGAAACGGATTACAGTCAATCATCCCGAGCACCAGTTCCTGTTTCTTTTTGACAGGAAATATGATGAGGAATTTATATTCTCCGACAACATTACACCGGTGGTACTCTTTCCCCAGGCAAGGCATCCCCTTTTATATTACTGGTGGTTCGAGTATTCCGTTGCCATAACATTAAACCAGGTGAAGCCCGACATTTTTTATTCCCCGGATGGTTTCCTCAGTTTGAATACGGAAGTACCATCTATTCCTGTTATTCATGACATAAACTATGAGCATTACCCAAAAGATTTGCCAACATGGACAAGCTGGCATTACAGGCATTTTTTTCCTTTATATGCCAAACATGCACGCAGAATACTCACCGTATCTGAATTTTCGAAACAGGATATTGCAGAACACTATAGCATCTCTTTAGATAAAATAGATGTAGTGTATAATGCTGCCGATAGTCTTTACAAAAAGCTGGAGGAAGCCGAGAAAAAAGAAATACGAAACAAATATTCGGGGGGCGAAGAATATTTTTTGTATGTAAGCGCCCTGCATCCCAGGAAGAATGTAAAAAGGTTGCTGGAGGCTTTTGACAAGATGAAGAAAAAGTCCGGTTCTCCTATTAAATTAGTACTGGTAGGGCCGCACTATTTTAAAAATATTGAAATGGAAAAGGTATTTCATGCGATGAAGTTTAAAAGCGATGTGATTTTTACCGGGCGATTAAATGTGGAAGAATTAAGCAAGGTGACGGGAGCTGCATTTGCATTGGTTTATGTTTCTTACTTTGAGGGTTTTGGCATTCCGATTGTAGAAGCTATGCAGTGTGAAGTGCCTGTGATTGCCTCTAATGTTACTTCTATGCCTGAAGTTACAGGAAATGCAGCCCGTTTAGTTGACCCATTTTCTGTAGATTCTATTACAGAAGGAATGTTGGAGGTATTAAAAAATGGAACACTGAAGCAACAGCTTATTGAAAAAGGCAAGGAGAGGGCACGGTTTTTTTCGTGGGACAAAACTGCACAACTAACATGGCAATCCATAGAAAAAGTAATGCACTAATGCCTTTAAAACCTTATTTACATAATGAATTTATAGAAGCCGGCTGCGATGAAGCAGGCCGCGGATGCCTGTCGGGACCTGTGTATGCAGCAGCCGTAATTCTGCCAAAAGATTTTCACCACCCTTTGCTGAATGACTCCAAACAGTTATCGGAACCGGTGCGGTATGAATTGAGAACAGTTATTGAAAAAGAAGCTATTGCATATGCGGTTGGAGAAGTAAGCAATGAAGAAATAGATGAGATAAATATTCTAAAGGCCTCTTTTCTTGCCATGCACAAGGCTATTGATTCTTTAAAAATAAGACCTTCCTTTTTGCTAATTGACGGGAACCGTTTTACACCCTACCATAGCATTCCGCACAAGTGTGTTATTAAAGGAGATGCTACCTTTGCATCCATAGCTGCTGCATCGGTGCTGGCAAAAACATATAGGGACGACTACATGAATGAACTTCATAAAGAATATCCTTACTACGAATGGAACAGGAACAAAGGATATGGTACGGCATCACATCGTGCAGCGATTGAAAAACATGGAATCAGTATTCATCACAGGCGTAGTTTTAAATTAGTGGAATGGGATTTATTTCACCAGCAATAAAATGGGAAAGAAGGTCATAGCTGCATTAATATTAATTCTTGTATTAGCCGGCGGGATTTATTTTTATTTGCACATTAAAAAAGCGAACGCTCCTGCCAATAGTGCCATTAAAGCTATTCCCATTGATGCCTCTTTCATTTTTGAAAGCCGGAAAACATTACCGCTCTGGAAAAATATTTCCCAAACGAGTGATATTTGGAAGGATATCATAAGTGTTCCTTATTTTACTACCTTGAACAGGCAACTGAAAGCGCTTGATTCTATTGCAAGGGAGAATCCTGCTATAGCCAGTATACTGGAAAACGAGCCTCTGTTTGTCTCGGCACATATGAATGGCATGAACGAGTTTAATTACCTTTTCGTGTGTGCTCTTCCTGAAACAGTTTCTGAAACTACCCTCTCTACCTATTTGAACTCCTTAAAAGAGAATAGCCCTGCGAACGAAGTACCTTACGAAGAAACAACCATACATGCCATCCAGGTTGGTGACAACAATATATTTTACTATACCATTTATAATGGAATTTTTATTTCCTCGTTTGGCTCTGCACTTGTGAAAGAATCGATGCGCCAGCTTGAATCAGGAATTTCACTAATGAGTAATGCTTACTTTACCAAAGTCCTTAATGCTTCGGGCAGGCAGCCCATAGCCAATATTTTTGTCAACCTGCAAACATTTGGCAATGTATCCTCCTATTTATTTAATAAACAATTTTTATCTGCCCTGGCTTCTTTACAGGATTTCGGGCAATGGATGGAACTGGATATTACGAATAACTCCGACGAATTAATCATGACGGGCTTTACTGATTGCGACAGCACAGGCAGCCAGTTCCTTAATCTTTTCCAACACCAATCATCACAAGAAATAAAAGCTGCCTCCATCGCCCCAGCAAACACTATCTTTATGGTGTGTCATGAATTCAGTGACTATGGCAGGTTCCATAAAGATTACTCACAATATATGGGTACTCATAACAGGTACAGGGGCAGGACTGAATGGATGGAAAAAACAGAACAATCATATGGGCTAAATATTGAAAAATACTTTTATCCCTGGATAAGTAATGAGGTTGCACAAATTACTACCGAGCCTTCGGATAGTACCCTGCAAAACGATACATACATATTGATTGAAGCCAATGACATAAAAACAGCAGCAAACAAACTGGATGCATTTGCAGATACAGTGGCTGCAAAGCGGGATTTAAAAATTAAAGATTCCATATACATGCACCATGAAATCCGCAATCTCAATCTTGATAATGTAACTTCTTACATGCTTGGCAATACTTTTAGCGGGGTTACCAAATCATGGTTCACGCATGTGGGCAATTACATTGTTTTTGCCAATAGCCTGAATGCACTCAAGACTTTTATATATAGCTATGAAGGAGGCAATACGCTGGAAAAAGACAGTTATTACAGGGATTATGTAAACCAGCATGTAGAGAGCGAATCGGGGATATATGTTTATAATAATATGGCATTATCTTCTATTTTTTATGCAAAATACCTGGACAAGTTATATGCAGAAGGCCTGAAAAAATACCGGGATATTTTTAGCAAGTTTCATGCAGCATCCTTGCAGCTTAGCAGTGTACAAGGAATGTTTTACACTAATTTCTATTTGAAAAGAAACCCCATGTTCCGGAAAGAGGTGGTTCCTGTGTGGCAAATAGCCCTTGATACGACTATTGTTACTCCTGCCTATTGGGTGAATGACCATATTACCCACGGGCAGTATATTTTATTGGAAGATAAAAATCAATATGTTTATTTAATAAGCAATACCGGGCATACCGAATGGAAGAAAAAAATAGAAGGATATATAAAAAGCCCTGTATACAATGTAGATGCCCTAAAGAACAAGAAGATTCAATACCTGTTTAATACTTCCGGCAATATTGTTGCACTTGACAGAAAAGGAGATGAGCTGGGAGGATTCCCAATTAAATTAAAATATTCTGCTTCGGGGCCGGTGAATGTTTTTGATTATGACAATAACCGGAATTACAGGCTGCTTATACCTACCGAAGATTTAAAAATCCATGCATATGGCATCAATGGAAAAGAACTCAGCGACTGGATTACGCCCCGGACCAAAGAACCTGTGAAATGCGCTGCACATTATTTGCAGATGGATAAAAAAGACTATTTAGTTTTTATTGATGATGGCGGAAAGGTTTATGTATTTGACAAAAAAGGAAACGAGAAACTAAACCTTGATAACAGGATGCCTTCGCACATACGGAATTTCTACATAGCACGTGGCCACTCACTTTCCGATTCCTACATTATGACAGCGGACTCGACAGGGACAGTCTTTAAGTTAAGCATGTCGGGTGAACTGTCAACGGTGCAGTATTTAAGACACTCCTATACTAGTCCTGATTTTATTCCGGGTGCAACTGACAGCACCGGGAAACTTGAGATGGTGTTTCAAAACAGCAATGATATTTGGGCTTATAATGCAGATAAATCGCAGCGCTTCCATACTACTGCAAAAGGTGACCTGAGTAATCTTTCTCTATTTGTTAACCCTGACCACAGCCTTAAAATAGGTGCAGTTGATAAGAAAAATGAAAGAATTTATCTCTGGGATAATTCAGGGGAGCTTTGCCCCGGATTTCCATTGTACGGTTCTACCAGTTTTAGCATAACGGAAGCAACCAACGATGGTTCACTTTATTTAGCTACAGACGCAGATAACAAAGTGTACATGTACAAGCTACAATAAAAAAGCCCTCCTCAAAATGAAGAAGGCTTTATAAAACAAACTAAAGTTTAGTCTCTCCTACGATTGTGCTGACGTGGCCTGTCATCGCGCCTTTCTTCCCTTTCTACAGGTTCAGGCATACCCTCAGGCCTTGGTAAAAGAGCTTTGCGCGACAACCTGAATTTTCCTGTTTTCTGGTCAACGGCAAGAAGCTTTACTTTCACCATATCTCCTTCTGCAAATACTCCGTTCATGCTGTCGAGACGCTTCCAGTCTACTTCTGAAATGTGAAGCAACCCTTCCCTGCCGGGTAAAAATTCTACAAAGGCACCGAATTCAACTATGCTTTTTACTTTGCCTTCGTACTCTGTCCCAACTTCGGGAACTGTCGTAATACCTTTTATCCTAGCCAGTGCAGCATCAATAGAATCTTTGTTAGCAGAGGATATATCAACTACTCCTACTCCATCTATTTCTTCGATTACAATAACGGCGCCGGTATCAGCTTGTATGCCTTGAATAACCTTACCACCGGGACCTATTACAGCACCAATCATATCCTTTGGTATACGTAACTGGATAATTCTTGGAGCATGAGGCTTATAATCTGTATTTGGTTTTTCAATGGTTTTCGCCATCTCGCCTAAAATATGCAGCCTGCCATTACGCGCTTGCTCCAATGCTTTTCCAAGTACTTCATAAGAAAGCCCGTCAATCTTAATATCCATTTGGCAGGCAGTGATACCATCCCTGGTTCCGGTTACTTTAAAGTCCATATCTCCCAAGTGGTCCTCGTCACCAAGAATATCAGAAAGGATTGCATATTTACCTGTCTTTGGGTCAGCAATAAGCCCCATAGCAATACCTGCCACAGGCTTCGTTATTTGCATACCAGCGTCCATCAAGGCTAAACATCCGGCACATACGGTAGCCATAGATGAAGAGCCATTTGATTCTAAAATATCAGAAACAATACGTACCGTATAGGGATTTTCCTTAGGCATAACAGGCTTTAAAGCCCTGAGAGCAAGGTTACCATGCCCAATTTCACGCCTGCCTGTACCACGCATCATCTTCACTTCACCCGTAGAGAACGGAGGGAAGTTGTAATGGAGCATAAAATTATTGGTACCATCAAACACAGCACCGTCAATCATTTGAGCATCTAATTTGCTGCCCAGGGTAACCGTAGTGAGTGATTGGGTTTCACCTCTTGTAAATATAGCCGAACCGTGGGCGGAAGGTAAATAACCTACCTCGCTCCATATCGGGCGGATTTCTTCTCCTTTTCTTCCATCCAGGCGGTGATGTTCATTTAACATACAATCACGTACAGCATCTTTTTCAACTTCGAAAAAGTAGCGCTTCATCATTCCGGCTTTTTCTTCCCTTTCTTCGTCTGAAAGGGTAGCCAGGAACTCTTCTCTTACTGCTTCAAATTTTTCACCACGGAGATGTTTGTTCGGGGTCGCCTCATTCGCTATGGCATAAAATTTATCATAGCATTGCTTGCGCATATTTTCTTTTAACGCCTCGTCGTTTGTTTCGTGAGAATACTCGCGTTTCTTCTCTGCACCCACCATTTTAGCAAGATCTAACTGGGCTTTACATTGTTCTTTAATAGCCTCATGCGCCAGCTTCAATGCTTCTACCATTTCTTCTTCGCTGCATTCGTGCAATTGACCTTCCACCATGTTCAGGTCATGCTGGGTGCCTGCAACAATCATATCAAGGGTAGCAGTTTCAATTTGCTGCAAGGTAGGGTTAATGACATATCTACCATCCACCTTAGCAACTCTTACTTCTGATATAGGGCCATTGAACGGAATATCAGAAACTGCAATAGCGGCAGATGCTGCCAAGCCTACCAATGAATCAGGCATAATGGTAGGGTCAGAAGAAATAAGGTATATCAATACCTGTATTTCAGCATGATAGTCATCGGGAAACAAAGGACGCAATGCCCTGTCAATGAGGCGCGATATGAGAATTTCATATTCCGAAGGACGAGCTTCCCTTTTAAAGAACCCACCGGGTATACGTCCGGCAGATGCAAATTTTTCCTGATAATCAACCGATAAGGGCAGGTAATCCATGCCTTCTTTTGCTTCTCTGGAGGATACTACGGTAGCCAATAGCATGGTATCGCCCATGCGAACTACTACGCTTCCATCTGCCTGTTTGGCAAGCTTACCTGTTTCTATGGTAATAAACCGGTCTCCATCTCCGGGAAGAGCGATTTTAATGTTTTTTATATTCATGAAAATGAGTTTATTATAGTTAATAAAGTTGGTCAAGTTCAAAAAGGCGGTAAAGCGTGTTACTTTACGAACCTCGCGAACTTTCGTACTTTATGAACCGATTAAATTAGCGACGAATATCCAGCTTTTTGATAAGTGCCCTGTAACGAGCAATATCCTTGGCTTTCAGATATTCTAATAATGCTTTACGTTTGCCCACCATATTTACCAGCGACCTTTTGGTAACTAAATCCTTGGGTTTTTCTTGCAAATGCTTGGTAAGGTAATTGATGCGGGTAGTAAAAAGAGCAACCTGCGACTCTGTTGTGCCTGTTGCGGTTTCAGCGCCTCCGTGTTCACGGAATATCTGCTTTTTGGCTTCTGATGTTAGATACATTCTTTCTTGTTTTTTTAAATTGGGCGCAAAGATAGCAAAGAAATCAAATCGGGCTATAATTATTACTGCCTGCGCGATAAATTAACCCTAATCTTTTATATTTGTCCATTCCCTCTTTTTACAAAACCTTAAAACATTGTTATGAATACCAAACGAATTTCATTAAAAGTAGGTGATGGTCCCGAAATGGAAGCCTATGTGTCTATGCCCGAAGCTAAAGGGCCTGTTCCGGCAGTTCTTGTTTTCCAGGAAGCATTTGGAGTAAACGGGCATATACGCAACGTTACTGACCGCATTGCAAAAGAGGGATATGTGGCTATCACTCCCGAATTATTTCACCGTACTGCCCCGGCAGGCTTTGAATGCGGGTATACTGATTTTGCTGCCGCTGCTCCCCATTTCCAGGCATTAACTCCCGATGCATTGGCAGCAGATGTAATGGCTGCTTATGACTGGCTGCGTACCCAGCCCGAAGTAGTAAAAGATAAAATTGGCACTATTGGCTTTTGCCTGGGCGGACGGGTTTCTTTCATTGCCAATGCTGCGGCCCGCTTTTCAGCCTGCATATCATATTATGGGGGAGGAACCGGACAATTGTTGGACCGAGTTAATAACTTACAGGCTCCGCACCTGTTCTTTTGGGGAGGATTAGATAAACATATTGGGCAGGACCAGGTTGACGCCGTAGTTGCCGCCATGAAAAATGCTGAAAAACCTTTTATCAATACTGTAATATCATATGCTGACCATGGATTTAACTGCGATGAGAAGCCAGCTTATAACCCCGATGCTGCGAAAGAAGCCTGGGCTATGTCAATGGCCTTTTTGAAGAATAAGTTCGAAAAATAAAAGTTTCGTAGCTTTGGGTCTGAAAACTAAACAAATGAACAGACTTAAAAACAGCGGGTGGTTACTATCCATTCTATGTATTATTTGTATTTATTCCTGTGGCTCTGCGCCAGGAGGAGACCCTGTACCAACTGCGCCTGAAACAGCCGGCGACGGGAATGGAGTACACTGGATGAGTTTTGACCAGGCGCTGAAATTAAATGCTACCAATCCCAAAAAAATATTCATTGATGTTTATACCGACTGGTGCGGCTGGTGTAAAAAAATGGATGCGGATACATACACTGACCCTGCTATTATAAGCTACCTGAATAAGTATTATTATTCCGTCCGCCTGGATGCAGAGACAGGCGATACCTTCCATTTTCAAAACCATAAATTCTCTAATCCACGTCCTCATACCAAAGGTTATACGAATGAGCTTGCCTCCTCGCTGCTGGATGGAAAACTGGGCTACCCAACGACAGTTTACATGGACGAAAAGATACAACGCCTCACTTATATTCAAAGCTATGTGAGCGCAACATACCTGATGCCCGTTTTAAAATATTTTGCCGAAAATAAATACCAAACGATGAAGTTCGACGATTATAAAAAGACTATCGTAGGCACAGCGGCAAAGTAATACCTGCCTTTTTTCTACTTTTGCAAAAATGAATGAACCCGGAATAAAGACTTATTGCGAAAGCCTTACGGTATATAGGCGCCGGAAAAGCAGGGTTGTCAACATTGGCGATATGCCCTTAGGCGGGGACTACCCTATCCGCATACAATCTATGACCACTACCGACACTATGGACACCATAGGTACGGTAGAGCAATCTATCCGGATGATAGATGCGGGTTGCGACTACGTGCGCATTACAGCCCCCAGCCTAAAAGAAGCAGAAAACCTGCAAAACATAAAAAACGAATTACGAAAAAGAGGATATAAAACCCCGCTGATTGCCGATATACACTTTACTCCCAATGCTGCAGAAATGGCTGCCCGCATTGTAGAGAAGGTACGTGTAAACCCGGGTAATTATGCGGATAAGAAAAAATTTGAACAAATAGATTATACGGATGATTCATATGACGCAGAGATAGAAAGAATCCGGCAGCGCTTCGTACCATTGGTGAAAATTTGTAAAGAATATGGCACTGCCATGCGCATTGGTGCAAACCATGGTTCCCTTAGCGATCGTATTATGAGCCGCTATGGTGATACTCCTCTCGGCATGGTGGAATCGGCAATGGAGTTTTTACGGATTTGTGAAGAGAATGATTACCGTCAAATCGTTCTCTCTATGAAAGCCAGTAATCCTATTGTAATGGTGCAGGCATACAGGCTGCTTATTATAAAAATGAATGAGGAAAGTATGAACTATCCTCTGCATTTGGGCGTAACTGAAGCCGGAGAAGGCGAGGATGGACGTATTAAATCGGCTGCGGGAATTGGAACATTATTAGAAGATGGTATTGGAGATACGATAAGGGTATCACTCACCGAGGACCCCGAGTTTGAAGTACCTGTAGCAAAAATGCTGATGGACAGGTATGTTGGAAGAGGAACCCCCTCACCTATTCCACCTGTGACACATATCCCCTACTCGCCTGTTGAGTATAAAAAGCACGAAACCCGCGAAACGTATAACATTGGTGGAAAAAATCATCCCCGCATTATTGCAGATTTTAGTGAAAGGAAAGAACCCATTACACCCGCCTCCCTTTTTGGGATAGGATATTCTTTTAATGCCCATACTGGAAATTGGAAGGTAAACGACCAGGCAGCAGATTTTATTTATACCGGAAATACTATCGTTGATTTTAATTTGCCAGAAAGTTTATCTGTCATTTATAATGCAAATACCTGGAAAGAAAGCAAACAGGTTTCGTCATATCCTTATTTTAATGGTATAGAAGAGTATATCCAATCGAAAGAAAAATCTGATACACTAAATTTTGTTGCACTTACCATTCACGATATAGGGAATCCTGCATTTGATAAACTAAATAAGGATGCTTCACTTGTGTGGGTGGTTAAAACATCTAACATCCATGGGATGGCAGAACAGAGAAGGGTTTTTATTGAATTATTGGAAAACAATTACAATATTCCCATAATTATACAAAGAGAATATGCAAATTCAACTCCTGATGAATTGAGGCTTTACGCTGCTACCGATGCAGGTGCATTATTGATTGACGGGATGGGTGAAGGCCTATGGCTGAAAGCAGATGTAGCGCCCGCAACTCTCAACAGCATTGGCTTTGGAATATTACAAGCTACCCGTACGCGAATTTCCAAAACAGAATATATTTCCTGCCCCTCTTGTGGGAGGACCTTATTTAACTTACAGCATGTAACGGCCCAAATACACGAGCGCACCTCTCACCTGAAAGGAGTAAAAATAGGTATTATGGGCTGCGTGGTAAATGGCCCGGGTGAAATGGCAGATGCCGATTATGGCTATGTGGGAACAGGAGTCGGTAAAATTACATTATACAAAGGCAAACAAGTAGTGCAGCGGAACATACCCTCGGAACAGGCTGTGGATGCACTCATCACTCTTATAAAAGATAATGGGGACTGGGTAGAAACAATGCAGGAAAACTAATCAATAGTGGCAGATAGTTACCAAAAGATGTATTTCAAAAACCTGGATGCTCCCAGGTTTTGGGCATTTGTATTTGTATTTATAGAGCATATAGTCTTTACCCACGATAAGGGTATCAGGGGTTCTTCTTTGTATCAATTCTACGACCAGCACTTTAACCTGGGTGTGGTTGGCTGGGATTTTTATATGGTGCTTTCCGGTTTTCTTATTTCGTGGATAATACTGGGGGAGTATAATTTGACATCTAAATTTAATTTAACTTATTTTTGGTTAAAGCGATTTCTCCGGACATGGCCGCTTTATCTTTTGATGATTGTAGTGGGGTATATACTTGTGTGGGCATCACGGAGTGTACTCGGCAATAAGGTTAACGATATTCCACCCCTGGGATGGCTGCTAACTTTTACACTCAATTTCTACATTGTAAAACATGGGCAGTATTTTCTTTTCTTCCTGGTATTTTTCTGGAGTATAGCTGTAGAAGAGCAGTGTTACGCAGCCTGGGGAATACTTTTAAAATGGGCAAGAAAAGCTTTTGTTCCCATTTGTATTTTGGTAATGCTTGTATCGCTTATATTCAGAATTGTTGCCCTGCACGACCCCCAAAATCTCTATTTCAATTCACTTGGCTGGGTGGGAGATTTTGCTGCCGGAGGTTTGCTTGCATACTTCTGCATGAGGGGAAACCAAACATTGGAAAAACTGAAAAAGATGCCCGTGTGGGTAATGGCTGCTGTATATATTCTATACCTTGTTAATTTAATCTTTTACAAACAGCTTTACGCTTCGGATGTCATGACAGTGTTGGAAAGAATTCCTGCTATCCTGTTTTTCTGCTTCCTGATATTTGAACAATCTTTTTGTGAAACCCACCTGTTTCAATTGGGTAAAATTCCGGGTATCAACTATCTTGGCAGAATCTCTTACGGACTATTCTGTTATCATGGATTAGTAATTTTACTGTATGAAGAAGGCACCCAGTATGTAAATGGCATTAAGAGCCCCTTAGCAGTTTTTCTCATTAACCCTGTTGTAATTTTTATTCTTACTATAATCATATCTGCTGTAAGTTATGAGTGTCTTGAAAAACCTATTATGTCGCTACGACTTAAATATCATACCCAATGAATGGAATAAAAAGAAATATACCTAATTTCATTACTTCCCTTAACTTGCTGTTTGGATGCATAGCGATAGTGTATGTATTTAAAAACCGCCTGGCAGACGCTTCATGGATGATTGTATTTGCAGGCATTGCAGATTTCTTTGATGGCATGGCTGCCCGCGTACTTAAAGTACAATCTCCCATTGGAAAAGAACTGGATTCACTGGCTGATGTGGTTTCCTTCGGAGTAGCCCCGGGAATGATGATTTTCCAATTAATTGGTACCGCACCTTTTAATTGGATTGGATTGCTTGTACCTGTTTTTGCAGCCCTCAGGCTTGCCAAGTTTAATATTGATACACGCCAAACATTCTACTTTATCGGGTTGCCTACACCCGCTAATGCTTTACTTATAGCGTCTTTTCCGCTTATTATAAAACATGATACTTATTGGCAGTCGGTATATTTGTCAAATATCTCTTTCAGTGTATGGTTCTTTGTTTGTCTTTCATTACTATGCTCCATACTAATGGTATCGCCTATAAAACTACTCTCCCTAAAAATGAAAGATACAAGCTGGGCAAATAACCAACCTCGCTACCTGCTTGCCATATTATCTTTAGGACTATTTTTATTCCTGGGATATGAAGCAGTACCTCTTATCATGTTATTATATATTATCCTTTCTCTATTGTCAAAAAAATCGTTTGACCTGCCAGCAGGAGTATGAATAATAACATTTGCTTTATAATTAACCCCGTCTCCGGAACGGGTAATTGGAAAGGGGTTGAAGAGAATATAAAAAAATACCTTTCTTCTTCATTTACCCCTATTATACATTATACCAAGTACCACGGGCATGCAACCATTCTGGCTGAAGATGCAACAGAAAACTGCTCTTTAATAATTGCGGTGGGAGGCGATGGAATAGTAAACGAAGTGGCAGCAGGGATGATGAGTAGTTCGGTGGGGCTTGGAATTATTCCGGCCGGTTCAGGGAATGCAGTAGCCAATCATTTTACGATACCCCGCACCCACAAAGAAGCCATTGAGTGCATAAATAAAACCCATTTTTCGACGGTAGATACGGCACTGGTGAATGATACCCCATTTTTAGCCGTTGCCGGAACAGGTTTTGATGCTGAAGTCGCAGCGCTGTTTGCAGGAAGTAAAACAAGAGGATTCTTTTCCTATCTCTATCTTTCAGCTATAAAGTACTTCACTTACAAACCCTCCGAATACGAAATAATAGTAGATGGAAAAATGCATCATAAAAAAGCATTTGTAATAAGTGTAGCTAATAGCAGCCAGTATGGCAATAATGCCTATATCGCACCACAGGCATCTACCAAAGATGGCTTGCTGGACGTTAGTATTATAAAACCTTTTACAGTATTTTCGAGTGTGGTGCTATTATGGAGATTATTCCGGAAAACGCTGCATCACTCCCCGTATGTAGAAATAATCCGGGGAAAGGATATTGTTATCCGTAAAACCAAAACAGGCGAAAAGCTTTGCCTGCACTATGACGGGGAACCGGGTGGAATGGTGGATAAAATACATATATCTGTCCAGCCCCGGTCGCTCAGGATAATTACCCCTGAAAAGCATGGCAGGATTTAATAATCTCCTGTTTAGAAAAGTATCTGCCTCTCTCTTAAATTATGTTAAGCCTCTTCTATATTTGTAACTATAGAACCTGTTATTCGTTTATAATTTAAAGTAGTGCACATGATGACACTGGGCGACAACTGGCTTACAGAAAAACATATAGATTTTGAATACAAAAAGTATGTTCTGCTTGCTTTTCTCCAGCAAGTGGATAAAGATTTTGAGCTTCAAAAATTATATCCATCCCTTCGCGAAGTAATTAAGCACTACAGGCAGGTAGTTGCCATTAAAGAAAAGAAAGAAGAGCTATACAATTCCTTTCCGGCAAAGGCTACCGATATGGATATGGAAAACATGCAACTGGTTTATGAAAAGATATTTCATGACAGCAAACTGATGCGTGAGTTGGAGAATATTATCAACTTCTCGATTCCCCAATTTGAAAGCCACCTGGCAGAAGGCAAAAAAATTTATGACGCCATAGAATCCCAACTAAATATTTTTCCGATAGGAGTAGTACCCTTACGACGCAAGGAAGGATACCTGTTTATCCGCGACGGAAAAAATGCAGCCACAAAAGTCTACGAGTATGATATCACTTTGTTTGAACAGTCTGATGCAAAGTACAGGGGTATACATACAGAGTATGTTAAAACATGGGAAAGCGACCTGGGAATAACTTACCAATATATTAAGCTTGAATTGCTGAAAGAAAAACAAGATATTCCCAATCCGGCTACCTACGCTATAGAAAGCGACTGGCTAGTTCCGTTGGAAGAAACCCTTTTGCCTATTGCAAAAAGGTGTTTGCTGAAATACGTAGGAAATTCTTAAGACTGCCTTACAGCGTACCTCTTCTTTCCTGCTCTCTTTCTATAGCCTCAAACAAAGCTTTAAAATTACCTGCCCCAAAGGATTTTGCCCCCTTTCGCTGGATAATTTCATAGAATAAGGTAGGACGGTCTTCCACCGGTTTGGTAAAGATTTGAAGGAGGTAACCTTCTTCATCGCGGTCAACCAAAATTTTCAGTCGCCTCAAGTCCTCAATACTTTCATCAATTTTTCCTACCCTTTTGAATAAGGTATCATCGTAATAGGAATCGGGTGTTTCAAGAAATTCTATTCCCCGTGACTTAAGTTCGATAACGGTTTCGATAATGTTATCAGTTGCAATGGCTATATGCTGAACACCTCCATCCAAATAAAAATCAAGATACTCTTCAATCTGTGATTTCTTTTTGCCTTTGGCGGGTTCATTAATCGGGAACTTGATATATCCATTACCACTGGATACTACCTTACTCATGAGGGCTGAATACTCGGTAGCAATTTGCTTGTCGTCAAATGTGATGAGTAATTTAAAGCCCATAACATCTTCATAGAACTTAACCCACTTATTCATCTCTCCAAGTGGAACATTGCCTACACAATGGTCAACATATTTCAGTCCAAGGGGCTTAATTTTAAAATTCGATTTAGCTTCTCTATAGCCGGGCAGAAAAGCGCCTTTATAGTTTTTGCGCTCTACAAAGGTGTGGATAGTTTCACCATAGGTATGTATAGAAGCCATTTTAACTTCGCCGTGCTCATCCTTAAATGTTTGTGGAGGCGAGGCAGGTGTAGCACCTCTTTTTACGGTTTCATTAAACGATTTTTCTGCATCATCCACCCAAAGTGACAATACCTTTACTCCATCACCATGTTTGAGTACATGCTTTGATATTGGGCTTTCAGGGTTCAGGGCAGTACTCAATACCAAACGAACTTTGCCTTGTTGAAGCACATAGGATGCTTTTTCTTTATTCCCGGTCTCCAACCCGGAATACGCAACCAATTCATAACCCCAGGCAGCCTGGTAATAATATGCAGATTGCTTTGCATTGCCTACATAAAACTCTAAGTGGTCGGTGCCATTAAGCGGGAGAAAATCTTCCCCGGCATTTTTATGAAGTTCTGCTAATTTGTTTTCTGCTGTTAGTGTTTCCATATACGATTTTAGGATTTAAAAAATAAGATTCAGGGTTTCAAATTATTCGAGCCAGCTTTTGTAATACTTTCCGTCATCAATCTTTAATGCTTCCTCCGTAACCATTAAAGGATAGAAAGTATCTACCATTACAGCCAACTCGTGAGTTTCTTTTTTGCCAATACTTCTTTCCATAGAGCCGCGAGCAGGCCCGTGTGGTATACCTTTGGGATGAAGGGTAATATTGCCCTGTTTAATATCGTTTCGGCTCATGAAGTCTCCATCCACATAGTATATTATTTCATCAGAATCAATATTACTATGGTTATAAGGAGCGGGAACCGAATCGGGGTGATAATCGAACAAGCGGGGACAGAAAGAGCATACTACAAAATGGGGTGTTTCAAAAGTCTGGTGAACCGGAGGTGGTTGATGAATCCGCCCGGTAATAGGCTCAAAATCGTGAATGGAAAAAGCATACGGATAATTATATCCATCCCAACCTACCACATCAAAAGGATGGTAAGCATAAATAAGCTCATGCAATTGGTTCTGCTTTTTTATCTTTATAGTAAATTCTCCTTTCTTGTCAATAGTTTCAAGGTTTTGGGGTTTACGAATATCGCGCTCGCAATAAGGGGAATGTTCCAGCAATTGCCCAAATTCATTCCTGTAGCGGCGGGGAGTATATATGGGACTATATGATTCGAGGAAGAAAAGACGGTTGTCCTTTCCTTCAAATTCAATGGCATAAATCATCCCCCTTGGAATGATTAAGTAATCACCATAATCAAAAGGAAGCTGGCCTAAAAAAGTACGCAATACACCTTTGCCTTTATGAATGAAAATAAGCTCGTCGGCATCGGCATTTTTGTAGAAATAGTTTTTCATGGATTCACGGGGAGATGCCAACCCGATATGCACATCTTTATTAGCAAGAAGTACCTTGCGGCTTTCAAGAAAATCATCTTCGGGAGCAACCTCAAACCCTTTCAGAAGCATGGCCCTTATGTTGTTCTGTACAGCAATTTTTGGGGTCACATCTACACTTTTGCCAATGGTACTCACCTGTGTAGGCCTGTGTGTGTGATACAAAAGGGAAGACATGCCATGAAAGCCTTCCGTACCAAAGAGCTCTTCATAGTAATACTTACCATCTTCTTTCTTAAAAGTGGTGTGCCGCTTATGCGGAAACTTACCCAACGAATGATATATAGGCATAGGGTATAATTTACCCTACAAATTTAGCAATATTTCGGGAGAGCATAAAACGACTATTTGTAAGCGTTCAAAAAACTGTATTCAAAACGGAGAGACACTTGCCGGTTATCTATCCGGAGCATATTGCCATATAATTGCTTTTCATATACCAAATCGATGCGGGTAAGGCTATTAATGATAAGCTGCATGGCAGGTGCAATGTCCAGGTAGCTTTCATTGGTTGTAGGATTTGCCTTACCCAAAAACTCTACAAAGAGATTTAAATTGGGCTGAGAATAGTTTTTATATTCAACCGGCAAACATAACCACCCTGCAGATAGTGAATAATTGAGTTCATCTTTCACTTGCCCGGGGTTTAGTAGATAACCAATATTGTCTGTAGCCCTAAGATACCCTCCCGTAAAAGAAAATGCTATCTTATGTAAAAGCTGTGTTGCTATAATACCTATTCCTGCGCCTGAATTATCACCACCCAAATTAATCTCCTCATATTGTATAGGGTTATTAACCAGGGAAGCCCTTCCGTAAATTGCCATCCGGAAATGCGATTGTACCTCATCATGTGCAAAAAACCTATACTTTATATAGGTGCCGATGCCTTCGGCTTTAAAGCTATTTTGATGGCAGTCGCTGGCATAAAAATTCAGATGTACCATCCAATTTTTACTGATACCCCACATCACTTCGGGTGACAAACGATACATAGTACTTTTGTTAACAGTTTCATAAGATGTCAATGGAAACAATTCATTGGTAACCCTGATGCCAATAGATTTGGCAGGCATTGCACTGGCCGGTTCGGTGGAAGTAAAAAGCTCTTGTGCCCCCAGTTCCAAATGGCAGAAAAGGGAGATAATTAGAAAATATATCGTTCTCATGGCTCACAAGGTTATATGGTAAGTATTTTCTATGGGAACAGCTTGTCCCGCATATTTTTTAAACTCCTTTGGACTTAGAAATCCCTTGTCAATTATGGAAAAGGTTTCCACACCACTCAGCACTTTGGGAGTTGTATTGATGAAAAGGAA
>Ga0206823_1047_pt1 | contig 34772 bp, 33 predicted proteins | sample Alteio_BWOrgCont_81_FD_152868 | JGI IMG/M metagenome (GOLD analysis project Ga0206823, IMG submission 152868) | Enriched cells from forest soil in Barre Woods Harvard Forest LTER site, Petersham, Massachusetts, United States -... | ecosystem: Environmental > Terrestrial > Soil > Temperate forest >...
CAAGATGACATCGCCTCGGTGGCATTCTGGTACCAGGCAGAGCCGCACGCACCATTTCCTGCGCTGCCTGGTAAGGACAGCCTAGAAATTATCTAGTTGTTTTAGGATTTGCTTGAGCCCAATCCTTTGAGGAAGTCAACGACTTTCTCCATGTATTGGTCAGCAGCGCTCGACTTATCGGGAATCAGCGTTGACGATCCGTGGACTCCACCAGGCAGAGACACTTCCGTCTTTGTTTTGGATGGAATGGCCAAGTAAATGTCCGACCGTCCGTCTGTCCATTCGTCGGGGGTGCAAGCGAAGAAAGTGGGAACGGTATCCTTTGCTGCCCATTCTCTTACTACTGTCTTGTCATCCATATACTCGCCCGGTGAAAAGAGGAGCACGGCGTTTAAGCTACTATTCTCCGAAGCCAGCCGAAGGGTTAACGAAGAGCTGTAGCTGCTCCCCCAGGCCACGATCGTCGTGTATTTCTTGGATTCCGCCCATTTAAGAGCTCCGACCATGTCGTTATAAGCCTCCATGTACGTTCCCGTCCCTGAACGGTTTACCGTCCGGTTTACTCGGTTCCACATGTCGAATCCTGAACGCTGATCCAAGGCGACGCAATCGAAACCAATGGCAGTTATCTTGGGAGCGATGGTCTCATATTCGCCTGCATTGGAGCGGGCTTGGTGAAACATTAGAACGACTTTCTTCGAGTCGGAATTCTTGGACTTATAGAAATCGGCGTACACCTTTCGGTTGTCGGACGCTGGGAATGTGATCTCCGAGGCGCCCTTAGGCATCTGAATCGATTCGGGCTCGGACTTCACGGATCGCTCAGTATTGTCGGAGTTACCGGAACAGCCGGCAGCACTCGTTAGGATCACTATGATTCCAAATATCGATTTCATATATGTCTATACGGGATTAGACCTTAACGCGGCCCTCACCGGCGAGCCATCGCATCCGGAAATCTTTAATGGAAACGCTACGAGTTCGTAAGCACCCGGCATGATTGAGCGTAAATCGATCCCTTCTAGAATCGGAATTCCAGCGCCCAGGATTGCATAGTGGGCAGGAAACTCTAGATTCCCATATTGGTCGACCGACAGGTAATCGACACCAACCAGCTTCGCCTTTCTTAAAGCCAGAAGCCGTGCAGCAGGTCCTGAAACGTAGACATAGTCTTCCCGGAAGACTCTGTGCTGCCAAAGATCACCATTGCGAGTTTTGAAAAGGATACAAAGACCTTCGCATTCCTCGGGGACATGCCGTTCTTCGATACAATCTCCATCCACTTCGACAACGATCGCGTTTCCCGACCAGTTTTCCAGTGAAAGATCGTCCACAGCCATACCATCGGCAATGAAGTGTAACGGAGCATCCACATGCGTCATGAAATGAGAAAGCCATTCAAGTTTGGTCACGTTGGCAAAGCAATCTGGACCGATTTTCAAATGAGGGGACATCTTTATCGGTGGATCGCCCGGCCATTGAGGAATTCCATTTACAATAGGATACGAGATGTCGATCCAGGGGCTATTCATTTGACGAATGCTACTCGATGGGTAAATGATGAAAAAGGAACATTTGACTTTTGCTACGGTCCATACAGGAGAACACCATGAAGAAATCCCTTATTCTCGCTTCGATGCTGATCGCCACCGCTATGGCATTTGGCGCAGCTCAACAGCAGACCAAAAAGAAAGACGACAAGTCAGTCCACCATGCGGCCATGCACGCAGAAAACTGGGTGCGTCACCATACAGCCGGGCCAACTGCGAAGAAAAATGGTTCGAAGATGAAACACAAGCCGGACAAGTCGACTCACCACGCAGCAATGCACGCGGAACATACGGTCCATCATGCCGCAATTCACGCTGAGAAGTGGGTTGATAAGCACGTGAGCGCTCCCCACAAGAAGACCGGCAACTAAAAGAAATCTAGTAAACGCGTTTGCAAACTACGCAAACATTCGATGCCTTCCATGATAAATTGAAGGCATGCTAGCAATGTTGCTGCCAATCGTCGCCGCCTTTCCTCAGGTAGCGCCGACACCACCCCCGAAAATCACCGCCCAGCAAGACCATCAAGCAATGATGGATCTACTTGGCATTACCACGTTGCGACCGGGTCGAAACGGAATGAATGCCAAAGATCCAAACTACGCCAATTACGACGAGTCAAAGGCGAATCCGTATTCGGTTCTGCCCGATCCGTTGCTTATGAACGATGGAAGGCGTGTGACATCGGTGAGATTGTGGAACCAGCGGCGCAAGGAGATCGTGGAGTACTTCGATCGTGAAGTCTATGGTCGAGTTCCTAGGCGCCTTCCCAGAGTCAAATGGGTAGTGACAAGCACTCAAAACGAAACCAATGGTCCGTTCAAAGTGCTCACCAAAAAGCTTGTCGGCAGCGTCGACAACAGATCGTTTCCTTCCATTAAAGTTGACATTCAGGTTTCGCTCTCAACGCCTGCCGATGCAAAAGGTCCGGTCCCAACGATTATGGAGTTCGGATTCGCTGGACCTGGGTTTGGCGGTCCGGGAGGTCCAAGGCCCGGCGGTTCCGGTACGGCAGCGACTCGAACTGGCGCAAACGGAACAAGCATTACACCCCCAATTATCCGCCCTCAACTCGGCGCAGGAGGCCCAAGTTGGCAACAACAGGTCCTTGCAAAAGGATGGGGCTACGCAACGATCAACCCCGGAAGTGTCCAAGCTGACAATGGCGCCGGACTCACGGCCGGGATTATCGGATTAGTGAACAAAGGCAAGTTTCGCAAGGCAGATGATTGGGGAGCACTTAGAGCATGGGCCTGGGGCGCCAGCAAAGCGCTGGATTACTTCCAGACCGACTCGGCAGTCAATGCTAAACAGGTCGGACTTGAGGGCCACTCCAGGTACGGAAAGGCGACGATCGTAGCTATGGCATACGATCCGAGATTTGCCATCGCCTACGTGAGTTCGTCGGGTGAAGGTGGCGCCAAGCTTCACCGTCGCAACTGGGGAGAAATCGTAGAGAATGTGGCGGGAAGCGGCGAATATCATTGGATGGCAGGAAACTTTCTCAAGTATGCCGGGCCACTAGGCTGGAACGACTTACCGGTCGATTCCCACGAACTCATTGCAATGTGTGCACCTCGACCTGTGTTTATAAGCGGTGGAGCAACAAATGGGGACGGATGGGTCGATGCCAAAGGCATGTTCTTGGCTGCAGCGGCGGCTGGCCCAGTGTATAAATTGCTAGGAAAAGGGGATTTGGGCACCACTGAGTTTCCGGCGATGGAAACCCCCTTAATCGACGGTGATGTCGCATTTCGCCAACATTCCGGCGGCCACACGCCAGGTCCAAATTGGCCGACATTCATCACATTCGCTAGTCGATACTTAAAGGAAAGTCCATGAGCAACTTGGTCCCTTCCAGTCTCGTCCTTAAGGGTTCAGTGCTCTGAAGTTACGTTGCAGTCGCTCGGGATAGGACTTTGGTGCCGATTTACATAAATTGTTTACGGAAGGTGGTGCTGTGCACGCCATTGTGCACACTCTTGCTTTACTCTATGACTGCGGTTACCGAGTGTAGTGGCACGATTTGTTAGGGAGAAGACCGTTACCTTGCTGGTAAGAGAACCAAGTATCGATATCGAACTCAATATGCTGCCCGCCGCTCCTATGGCGAATGGCGGCTATGTGCTGCGCCTGTTTGGGGCAATGGCACTCGAATGCGGATCAACTCGGATCACTAAGTTCCCAACTAGGAAAGCTGCACTTCTCCTAGCCCGATTAGCCGTCGCTAGGGATCAGCGTATCGGGCGCGACGAGCTTGCCGAGCTTCTTTGGCCGGACGACTTTCTGGATCAAACGCGAATCCGACTTAGACAAGAACTCCGTCGGCTTCGTCAGGTTGTAGGAGGATTCGGATGTTGTTTGAGAGCGGATCGACAATGGGTAGAGATTGAACCCGGCTGCCTCACTACAGACGTTCAAGCATTCGATGCCGCAATTGCCGCGTCGAATTCAGCGATCGATACAGTTTCTAAAGCTGAAGGTCTTTCGGCCGCAGTCGAATACCTTCACGGTCCATTTCTGGCCGGTTATCAGGAGCCGTGGGTACACGCGACTCGCCGCAACTATGATGAAAAGGCAAGACGTGCTTGGTTAGCGCTTGCCGATGCCTATCAATCGCTCGACGCTCACGAAGAAGCACTGGACGCGACAATCAATGCGGTGAGGCACGATCCTCTCGATACGGACGCAAATGCCAGCTTAATAAGGCGACTTGTAGAGCGGGGACAGGGTTCGCGGGCGAGACAGGCATTCTTGGAATTTGACGCAATGATGTTTCGAGAGTTAGGGTGCCATGCCCCACTTGCCGTCCGAGCCGCATTCGGCGTCCCGGTCCTGGAAAGAGAAGAGGAGCCAATAGCGGTTGAAACCAACTTGCGCAATGTTGTCCGCCGCCCAAGTCCGCTATTCGGCCGCGAAGATCTGCTTGAGGCCATTGAAGCGTCAATTTCTCAGCCAGGTTCTTGCCTCCTTCTAATCGGAACAATGGGCGCTGGGAAAACCCATCTCATCCGAGAATCTGCGTGGCGATTTGCACGGTCTCATAGTTTGTCCGTTCAAATCGGTGGCGTCCCCGAGCGGGTTGCAGACGGTCTTTTTGTTATTGATGCCAACCTTGATATCCGTCAACTGACCTGTAAAGTGGCGGAAGCCATTCAATTAGGTTGGCGTGTTATCGCGGAATCTAGGACTCGGTTGGATGCCGATGGAATTGCACAGATTGTGGTCAATCCCCTTCCGACACCAGCCAAGCAAGACAAGACGGAATCATTATTTGGAAATCCGTCGGTGCAACTGCTTGTATCGCAAGTTTCCGACGGCGGTCTCATTAAGTCAAATCCCAACGAGCTCGCCCACGTTGCCGAATTGGCTCGACGCCTTGACGGTCACCCGGGCGCTTTAAAGGCATTTTCGTCTCGGTTAATGATCCAGACAACCGAACAGATCGTTCGGAGCATCGACTCGATGCTTTTGGATTTTGTGTCGGATTCGAAGGCAAGCGGCGAATCGATTTGCACTGGGTTAAGCGAGATGGTTTCCGACTTGCCTCAGCACGTTTTGGATGCCTTCTTAGCCCTTTGTATGCTTGACGGGGCTTCCCTCGATCTAGCATGCCGATTCTCGGAGCCGCATAATTGCACCGATGTTTGGAGGCTTCTTGAGGCGCGATCCCTTATTACGGTTCAAGATCAAGGCAATAACCGCCGATTTCGTGTGCCCTATCCAATTGCCGTAGCCGCTCGCAAGTCGCTTGGTGCTCAAGACGCATCCGAAACTGCTGCCCGATGTTGGAAGTGCGTAGCCGATTGGGCATTTGAAAAGTCGCGCCAACTAACAGGCCCAAACCAGGAGCATGAGTTTGCTTGCCTTGAGGCTGAACTCTACAATTTAAAACGCGGAATCATCTGGGCAACCCAATACGATCCGGCACTGGCTGCATATATTGCCGTGGGCATGTGGCGAACTGTCTGCGCGCGTGGAAACCCTTCGGTTGACGGCGATATTTTGCTCATGGCTGCACAAAGAGGCGCACCCCTACAAGCTCCTAGAATTGCCGGAGAGTCCTGGACCGGCTCGGCGATTGCACTTTCAATAGCCGGTCGGCTTGAAGAAGCAGAAAATGCATATCTAGCCGGCATAGAAAAATATATATCAGGCAACAGTGTCGAGGGAGAAGCTTGGGCTAAGGTCAACTATGCATCGTATGTTCTAGCAAAGACCGATACGAAGCGTGCATTGGAAACGATGAAGTTAGCAGCGGAACTGACGACTAATCCTGACCTGGAAGCTTTGGCTCTGTCCGACTACGCGAATATCCTAGCTTCCACCGGGGAAATAAGCGAGTCGGTCCGCGTAGCTGAAGAAGTATTTGCCACTCGAATTCAATCTTCATGTCCAACCGCCAGGGCAAGGGCCTATGTAGATCTGTCCGAACTCTACCGAGCAATTGGACGCTTCGAAGCTGCCCGGCCCCTCCTGATCGAGGGAATTCGCAAACTTCGAGAAGCTGGAATTCAAAACATGCTGCTTGATCAATTGGTTGAGTTAGCCGAAATCTCGCTTACCGATACCTACGGCGATTGGGAATGCGTTAGCCGAGTGCTGGAAGAGGCAAACGGAATTGCATCGAGAATCGGATCTCGTACCCGGCTTTTAGATATTGCTCGACTAAGAATTGTCCTGGCTTCGCGTAAGGGCGACCGCATAGGATTTATCGCCGCTACCCAAGATACATTCCAATGTACGCAGGCCACCCAGTCTGCAAGCGCACGCGATAAATCGCTCCGTTTGCTGGCTGACGAGTTATCGCGACTAAAGCTGGTTGACTATTCCAATTCTATTCGCATGGCATTGGGCGATGAAATCGTAGGGCCGTACAATGCGGGGTGGAAGTCTCTCCTTTCATCTACCTCCCACGAAACGATCTGTGTGTTAGCCACTGTGTTAACAAACGAAGCACTCTCTTAGCTTTCTAGTGTGCCGTGCTAACCTCTATCCGTGGCATCAAGCGGGAATGGCGTACGTATTGTGGTGGTTGGGCTCGGGTTTGGTCGTTCATTTGTTCCGATTTATCAGAGTCACCCCAATGTAGAGCGCGTTGGAATATGCGATCCGAACCGTGCGCTTTTGGACGAATTTGGCGACCGATTCGGAGTCAAAGATCGATTTGAATCCCTCGAAGAAGTTCTGGCGAGCAACGCTTACAATGCCGTCCATCTCCTGACACCGGTTCCTTTTCACGTCGACCAGACTTTGGCCGTTCTGGATTCAGGCAAACACTGTGCTTGCGCGGTACCGATGGCCACAGACCTCGACGATTTAACGAGAATTATCGAAACGCAACAGCGCACGAAGCAGAACTATATGATGATGGAGACCGCGGTCTACTCGCGTGCGTTTCTATACGTTCGAGCCCTCCAAGCCGAAGGAAAACTTGGCAACATTACATTTTTGAGGGGCGCTCATTTTCAGGATCTTGAGGGCGATTACCCTATGTACTGGCGAGCCCAACCACCGATGCATTACGCCACTCACGCAGTGGCGCCGCTGCTTGCTTTAACAAATACACGAGCCTCGCGGGTTTGCTGTCTTGGCGCCGGCAAATTGAGAGAAGACCTTCAGCAGCCAGGTGGAACAACCTTTCCGCTTCAAACGGCACTTTTTCAACTCGAAGGAACGGACGCAGTTGCAGAGGTAACGAGATCTTGGTTTCAGACGGCACGAAGTTTTACCGAAACGTTTTTCGTTTACGGAGAGCGAATGGGATTCGAGTGGTCGCAACTGGAAGACGTCGATCCAGTTGTATTTACTCTCGATGAGGAAAGGCCAAAATTCAAGAGGAACGCATCTGCCAAGCGCATCCAAATACCGTACCGGCCTGACTTATTCCCTCAAGAATTGGCTGCATTCTGTGCTGGCGACCACGGCGGTTCTCACCCGCATTTAGTGCATGAATTTATCTCCAGTATTGTGGAACGACGACCTCCTGCGATCGACGCGATCACATCAGCGAATTGGACTGCGGCGGGCATTTGTGCGAACGATTCATCGCTAAGGAACGGGGAACCTATCCAAGTGCCTGGGTTTGGCTAGGCACGTCCTACCAGATATCGCTTACCTTGTAACCAGTCGGAAAAGGGTCTTCAGGGTCGAGAACGTAGCTGGCAAAGCCAGTGATCCAAGCTTGGCCCTTGATTGTTGGAACCACGGCTGGATACGGGCCGGCACGAGTCTCCTCAACCAGGCATCCTGTAAAAACGGTGCCAAGAACGCCCTCGTGTCGAAAGTCTTGATTGAGTCCTAACCGTCCCCTTGCGTAAAGCGTCGCCATCCGAGCCGAAGTGCCGGTTCCGCATGGCGATCGATCAAGAACGCCAGTCCACGTGGAAGGTCTATCCCAATCAAATTCACCGGTCGAAACTACAACCGCATTTCGCATATCAGAACCCGCTCCAATAGGAGATCCTGACAGTTGGGCAATGGTAATGCCCTCAAAACCTGGTTGTTCCGGGTGGGTTACCGGCAACTGTTCTTTGGCCGCATTCTTGACCATTTCGCCTATGCGAACGATATCTCTGCCTTCATCGGGTGTCAGCTTCAGTCCAAATTGGGAAGCCTCGGCAATGGCGTAGAACATTCCGCCGTAGGCTACATCGACCTCAACCGTACCGAGACTTCGCACTTCTACCTTTGCAGCAATGTGTGTGGCAAACGAGGGCACGTTCCGGAAAGTTACGCTCTTGACTTTGCTTCCCGCGCACTCCGCACGAACTCGAATGAGACCAGCAGGCGCTTCTAGATTAAGTTCGGTTACAGGCTCAACCATGGGGATCATGCCTGTTTCAAGAAGAGTTGTGACCACACAGATCGTATTTGTTCCGGACATGCCGGGATATTCGACGTGCTCCATGATGACGAAGCCGGCATCGGCCTCGGGGTGATTGCTTGGCAGGATCAAATTGCAGTTGGAGGCGGGGTAACCGCGAGGTTCAGAGAGCATTCTCAATCGCAGTTCATCAGCTTGCGTTGCCAGGTACCGCATCTTATCGAACATCGAATGTCCCGGCACATCCAGCACGCCTCCGACGATTACTCGGCCGGGTTCTCCGCAGGCATGAAGGTCAACGGCCTGAATCATCCTGCTCAATTTCACATCGCAAGTATAGTTCGGCTGGATTCAAACTCTCAAACAAAAAGGGACTGCGAAGATGATTCGCAGTCCCCATATTTTCCAACCCTTCGTGATTAGCCCGGTCGCTTTTCTCGATTGGGATCGGGATGGTCATCAGCCTGCTTCTGCAGAAAGTCCTTCTTTGCTTTTTGCTGCTCTGGCGTGACATTACCCACGTTGCAACCTTGAATCGCAAAGACACAGATCGCCGCAAGAAAGGCGATGATAACCTTGATCATTCTTAGAGTCCCCACATCGGCCATACACCTGTCGTGATGATCGGCGTGCCGTTTCCGTAGTAAGTCGCCGTCAGCGGGCAGAGATACTTGTTCATCTTCAAGCCATATTGAGCAGCAGTTGGCGTGTTAGCCAAGAACTGACCGGCAGGAATTGCCTTGGTGTGACCATCGGTGTAGCTCAGGGGTACCGACTCGGCGAATGGAGCCGTAGTTGGATCGAGAGTTCCGTCAATCTCGCCGCAAGCACCAGTTCCTCCTGGCATATAGAAGTAGCCTTGCCAGTGCTCTTTAACTGCCAACGGATAGTAGGTCAGCGTATAGTCGTTAGACGTGGTGCCTCCCTCGTAGCCGCCGACGATCGAGAGAGATGTCTGCTCCATGAGAAGCATTGTATCGGCTGGTGCCGCAATCGCCGTCGTCGAGCCGCCGGTCCATGAATTTCGAATGCCGTACTTAGCCGTTGTGGGCCAAGTATTGAGAGCGCCCGTAATTGCAGTATTCAATGCATAGCCGCCATCAAGTTCTCCTTCAGACCAGCCTGTAGGATCCTTTTGGATAACCGGGTGGAAGAACAACTGAATATTCTTTGTGTAAGGAACAATCCATTTGCCCCAGTCATAGTGGTTATCTCTGAAGGCATACTGACCAGGATTTGCCGAGCCATTGCACCATGGCGCTGGGTTGGTGCCGGCAGGCTGAACGTTAAATACCGGGTTGAACGAATCGTTAAGCGTACATCCATCTTCTCGAGGATATAGGTCGTCGTAATCGTTCGTATAAAGAATGATTCCAAGGCCAAGCTGCTTCTGGTTTGAGATGGACGAGGCTTTTTTGGCAGCTAGCTTTGCCTGGGCAAAGACTGGAAATAGAATGGCCGCTAGAATCGCAATAATTGCAATTACTACAAGAAGCTCGATGAGGGTGAAAGCTTTTTTCATAATGACTCCTGACAACGCAAGGCAATACACCGAAGGCTATGAATGGTGGATAGGATGAACAAGGCTCTTCGAACCTGTACAGTTTATATCGCCTATTGTTAAGGATATATTAAGAACCTAGGAAATCCAACCCGGTAATTCACCCTGTTAAGTGTCCTGAGTTGAAGTCTTAACATGCCCACATCCGAGATCGCGAAAGGCCTCGATGCCATGACTCGAAATCTCTTACACCACTCGACTGACGCATTATAAGGCATTGCCTTGCTTGTCACAAGCTTCTCGATCAAAAGCTTGAAAAACAATATGGGCTGCACTTTTAAAGCGCAGCCCCAATTTCCTAGAGCCCCCACATGGGCCAAACTCCAGTTGTCACAATCGGTGATCCATTGCCGAAGTAGGCCGCTGTAAGCGGGCATAGGAATTTGTTCATTGTGAGTCCAAACTGAGCAGCTGTCGGCGTATTGGCCAAGAACTGACCGGCAGGAATCGCTTTGGTGTGGCCATCGGTGTAGCTCAGAGGTACCGACTCCGCAAATGGAGCCGTGGTGGGATCGAGAGTCCCATCAATCTCGCCGCAAGGGCCGTTTCCTCCTGGCATATAGAAATAGCCCTGCCAGTGCTCTCTAACTGCCAACGGATAGTAGGTTAAAGCGAAGTTGTTAGCGGTCGTCCCGGATTCGTAGCCGCCGACAACTGCCATCGACGTTTGCTCCATGATGAGCATTGTGTCGGCAGGCGAGGGGACAGACGTCGTGGTGCCGCCCAGCCATGAGTTGCGAATGCCGAATTTCGCCGTGGTTGGCCAGGTGTTTAGAGCGCCTGTAACAGCGATATTAAGCGCGTAACCACCAAAGAGTTCTCCTTCGCTCCAAGCTGTCGGGTCCTTCTGGATTACCGGGTGGAAGAACAACTGGGTGTTCTTGGTATAGGGGGTGATCCACTTGTACCACTCGTAATGGTTGTCACGGAACGCAAACTGTCCCGGATTTGCCGACCCATTGCAAAATGGGGCTGGGTTCGTACCGGCCGGCTGAACGTTGAAAACCGGATTGAACGAATCGTTGAGTGTGCATCCATCCTCTCGGGGATAGAGGTCGTCGTAATCGTTTGTATAGAGAATAAGTCCAAGCCCGATCTGCTTCTGGTTAGAAATAGAGGCAGCCTTCTTGGCGGCTAGCTTAGCTTGGGCGAATACTGGGAATAGGATGGCTGCCAAAATCGCAATAATCGCGATTACGACGAGAAGCTCAATGAGAGTGAAAGCTTTTTTCATAGTGACTCCTAACAACGCAACGCAATAAGTACAATGCAAGGAATTGTCGATAGAAAGCGCGAGGCTCCACTAACCTGTACAATTCAGATCGCCCTTTGTTAGGCACACATGTAAGAACTGCCTTAATCCGACTCTTATTCCCGGCGGCAATTGGATTTCTTTTCTTCTTAATGTGGATCGCGTAGAAGTTTTCGGAATGCTCCAAGCCAAGGCTCGTACCTTCTCCACCGCTCAACCGAGGTCGTGTATATGGGCTGCCTTACTTGCCACAAGCTTGGCGTGTTTACGTTGCGTTCATTGGACTCGTGATGCATCACCGCATCGTCCCACTCAAGTCCAATTAAATTCAAAATACGACGAGTCTGCGTCTCACGATCGGCTACGACATCCTCATAATTAACTTCGATGAATCGATCGGATGGAAGAACAGACCGCCAATGCTCCATTAAGCGCAAATACTCTTCGTAGGCGAATACGATGTTCTCCCGGTCGTAGGCGTACGCAATCGGAACGCGATTCGGAGTGGCATATATTGAGACACATGTGTCGACTGGGTGTCGCCTCATATGAATGATCCGAGCGTTGGGTAAGGCCAAATGGATCGGGCCAAGCAGTTCATAGTTGGCGGGCATTTTGTCGGTGACATGAGAAGTATCGGGCGCCACCGCTCTCAAAGCGCTTAGATAGCGAGTACCAAATTCGGGCAATCTCTCTACACTGAATGCCCGTCCTTCTGGGCCGAACATGGTCGGCTTGCTTGAGGGCCAAAACCGCTGCTCGCCTGCTGCTCCGATCTGGGGATGCGACGAAAGTATCTGTTCGGCCAATGTTGTGCCGGATCGCATCATTCCGACGATGATGATCGGCACATCGCTCGTTAAACCCTTCGGCCGGTTCTTGTCGATAAATTCTCGACTAAACGTTTTTATGAGCCAGTCAAAGCCGTTCGAATAATCCACCCGATCAAAGACGGCGTCTCCGAATTTAAGCCTTCGGGAGACTCTGTTCGCCTCATCGAAATGCTTCATTGCCTTTTCGTATTCGCCCAAACTTTCGTAGGCTCGGCCTAATCCATATTCGAGAAACTGGACATCCCTGGGCGGCAAACCGCCATGCGCGATGAGCGCTTCCATGCGCTCAACGAAAGGACGATCCTTTTCGGTTACTTTGTTGTTGTGAACGTAGGCGAAATAGGCAAAGCCCTGCCTGGGTTCAATTTCCAACGATTTTTGAAGGTGCTCGTTCGCCTCAGTAAACTTGCCTATTGTCTGATACCTTTGCCCCAAAAGAGCTTGGGCATAGAACTCGTTTGGATCAATCCGGACTGCCCGTTTCATATGCTTTTCAGCTTCGGCGGTCTTGTTGTTTTCGACTAAAGCACTCGCTAGAAGAAGCTGGGCGGGGGCTGACTCCGGATGCATTGAAATTGCCTTTCTCCCGCACACTTCGGCGGCGTCGGGATTGGTTTGACTGATCATCACCTGTCCCAGCGCAAGCCATGAATCCAGGGAATTCGGCGAAAGCTTTAAAGCTCGGTCCAAAGCCATCGCAGCTTCCATATCCCGTCCAAGCATGTAGTAGACAGTTCCCAGATTGTGGAAAATCGAAGGCATATCAGGTCGAAGCGAGGCAGCCCGATAAAAAGCAGTCGCAGCCTTTTCAAGTTGAATTTGGTCTAGATAACAAAGACCTATGTTGTTGTTGCTGAAAGGATCGTCCGGGCGCACCTTCAGTGCTCGTTCCCCAAAGGCTGTAGCCTCCACCAATTTTCCTTCGCGCCGATGCAATAAGGAGAGCCAAAAGAGCGCTTCAAAAGACTCTGGATCCTGATCGACGACAGCTTCGAGGTGGACTATCGCAGGTTTTGAGCGGCCAGATTTTCCCGCGAGCACGCCAAGAAGGAGATTCGCTTGAATGTGCTTTGGTTCGGCTTCCAGGATACGACGGGCAATTTGTTCGGCTTCAAAAGACCGCCCGGCTGCATGGGCAGCTTGCGCCGACGCTAAGAGTTCCTCCGTCTTTTCAGGCATGTCGCTCGGTTTGGAGTATATCTGTTCGACTTCCTTCCCATGAACCCGAACACTATCCTCCCTCGAAATCAGCAAAGACCGTAATTTATGGACAAAATTAACCGGTAACGTTAATTCTCAACGCATCCGCGCCATTTTAACTTAGGGTCACGAGCCTCGACAAAATGCATACACCCATGAAAAAGACGTTTTTCAACGTTTGGCGAGTTGGATTGATTGGCGTTTTTCTGCTCGCGATACTCGTTTACCTACCCTCCCTGATGGGTGCATCGGTTTGGGATGACGACGACTTGCTGACGGGCAAGGCTACTGGCGGCGGAACTCTTGCTGGCGCCTTTATGAATCCTTTTCTTGGGCACTATTTTCGACCGCTTACCTCCGCCTCCTTTGTAGTGGATTCGTCGTACGGGGACATCACTCCCTTCTTCTTTCATCAGACCAACATCCTGCTGCACGGCCTAACATCGGTTTTGATTTGTTGGTTGGTCTTGTCAATTACCCAAAAGAGGCTAGCTGGGCTCCTTGCCGGCGTTTTCTTCGCCTTGCAACCTGTCCAAGTCGGAGCGGTGGCTTGGATTGGCGGAAGAACGGATGTGCTATCCGCCTTCTTTCTCGCCGCATTCCTGGCGACCCTCGTTCATTACTACCGTTCGACGAAATACGTTTGGCTTATTGTTTCGGCCATCGCTTTGCTCTTGGCAGCACTAACCAAGGAACAAGCTATGGCGATGTTGCCTGCCGTACCGATATCCGTTTTTGTATTCGGTAAGGGCAAATGGCAGGAAGTCTTCAAAGTTTGCGTCCCGTTTGTGTTTACGGTTTTTGGGTTCGCCTCCCTTTGGATCCTATACGCACCGGAATTCAAGACAAGCCCATTTGAACTCCTCCATTCAGCACGTCTAGCATTGCTGACCTTATCGGAATACGGGATAGCCCTCTTTGTTCCAACGCGAGCCTCCGAGATGACTTTCACAGTTGAGAACTTCCAGAACACGCTTTGGGTTCTGTGCGGTTTGGCGATTCTTGCCGGCGTGGTTTTCACTTGTCGGATTCTCTTGAAAAACCATCGACCCGTGGTTTGGTTGATTCTATGCGGGATTCTCGTTTACCTACCGATATCGAATTTTCCTCCCGTCCCATCGTTTGTTACAGCTCCTTATCGGGTGGCTGAAACAGGAACGTGCTTTGCGTGTGTCCTTGGAATCGCAGGGGCCTATGCTATTTCCAAGCGCAAATATGTCTTAGGGATAGCCCTTGCTGCCAACCTCACGTCAGGTGCTGTGGTCACTTGGTGGGCGATACATCAATGGCTCACCCCTCACTCGATATTTCAATCCGTGGCAATGACTGATCCGCGCTTTATGGTCGGTCAAGGAAACTATTCTCATGTCCTAAATATGGAAAGCCGGGCAATAGAGGCCTTGCCCTATACGGATAGGCTCCTCAGTTGGCTATTTGGCACCGACAAGTGGTTTCAGGTCATTCACAACCGCCAGGAAGCCGCTCTGACGCCACAAGTTAAGCATCGACTGCTTTCTAATTCCGGAGTCCCCGATCCAGTTCTTCTGGGATGGTTCCTTGGCTGCCATGCGTCGACGCTAACCAACCTCAAGAGAGACGATGAAGCTCTGGAAGTCACTAAGGATGCCTTGATGTTTGGTCCACTTGATCCACGCATGAACTACGGGTACGGCCAGATGATTCTCTCCACACATCGGTCGGAAGCGCTGCGCCATTGGGAAATCGCTATGTCGATGTCGCCCAATTATTCTGCGTGCGCTATTTCCCTAGCCCATGAGCGCTTGAAAGACGGCCTAACATCAGATGCAATCGAATTATTGGAACCGGCGCTCGGCAGAAATCCATGGAACTGCTCGGGTTGGATGGACTTGGCTCGCGCCAAGATGAAGATCCACAAATACAGCGAAGCTTTGGACGCCCTCGATAAGGCCGAACATGGAATCTTTCCTAACAAACCGCAGATTGAAAGTCTAAGAAGCCAGATACGATCTCTCAAAAACCGCTCTTGAACCGAGGCTGGTCATTTTGAAGAATTGGTTCCTATTTTTCTCGACATTAAATCAGTGCTACAAAGGGAAGATCTGAGGATTTTCCCCGATAATGGATGTTTATGGATGTCCGATCAGCCATTGCAACCGGTATGTGGGGCATCTGCGTCTGTGTCGGCACAATCGTCATGGTTCGATATCAGTTGACGCCCGGCTCAGCAGCCACGCCGCCTAAGGCTTATTTGCAGGTTGCTAAGTCTCCAAAGGCCAATTTGATGGTGTTCCTTCATCCTCAATGTGCCTGCAGTAGGGCAACCGTGAGCGAACTGTCTAAGATCCTCACCTTGGAAAAAGGGGCCTTTCAGACTACGCTTTACTTTTATCGCCCTTCAAAGGAGAGCGACTCTTGGTGTAAGGAAACAAACCTTTGGCATGAAGCCAACCGAATACCGGGGACAACGTTGAAAATCGATTCGGATGGGAAAATTGCCAAGTCATTCGGCGCCCGATGTTCAGGACAAGTGTTACTTTACAGCGCCGATGTCGGAAAGCTGGTCTTTTCAGGTGGAATAACCTCAAGTCGCGGCAACGAAGGCGAGAGCGTTGGCGAGGATGTCATCTTGCAGTATGCTCATTCCGGGAAATGCTCTGTTCCCACGACGCCGGTTTATGGATGCGCAATCTGGTCGGATCTCGACGCAAACCCGACGGTTGCCGGAGTCCAGGGGGCGCGATAGGTGGAGCAAAAGGACATTGACGAGCAGATTCTTCGAAGATCGAACGAACTCTTTTCCACAGATCTGGACCGACTTCATAGCCAAACCGATCGGTTAATGGCCATTCTGTTAGGACTCCAATGGGTTTTTGGTGTCTTTATTGCGTTTGTGGTTTCACCACGAACATGGGCCGGTGCGGAATCTACGATCAGCTTCAATATCTATGCTGCGATATTCTTTGGCGGAGCAATTACCATCTTTCCGATTGTGCTTGTCAAGTGGCAACCTGGCCACGCCTTGACCAGGCACGTCTTAGCAGCAAGCCAAATGCTGTGGTCCGCTTTGCTGATCCATTTGACGGGTGGAAGAATTGGGACTCACTTCCACGTTTTTGGCTCCTTGGCATTTCTAGCCTTCTATCGCGATTGGAAAGTGATTCTAACTGCGACAATTGTCATTGGGGCAGACCACATGCTTCGCGGAATTTACTATCCGCAGTCAGTTTTGGGGTTGCGACGGCGAGCAATTGGCGATGGCTGGAACATGTTGGATGGGTCGTATTTGAAGACGTTGTTCTCGTAGGCGCTTGTTTTCGCGGCATTCGCGAGATGCGAGCAATTGCCGATCGACAGGCTCGAGTGGACGTAGCAAAGGACCAAACTGAGCTTGAAGTTGAATTGCGCACGGCTCAATTACAAGAAGCGGTCGCAGCATCTCAAGCGGCGAATCGCGCTAAGAGCGAATTTCTCGCAAACATGAGTCACGAAATTCGCACTCCCATGAACGGCGTCATTGGAATGACGGAATTGCTGCTATCCACAGAACTTAACAATGAACAACAGGATTTCGCACATACGATCGAGTCTAGCGCCGAATCTCTTCTCACGATCATCAACGACGTTCTCGATTTCTCAAAGGTAGAAGCCGGCAAGATGGAGATCGAGAATGCTGATTTCGACTTACGAGAGATGGTGGAACAGATTGGAGCACTTGCTGCTCCGCGCGCCCAGGCAAAAGGGTTGGAATTCGTACTTGCCTTGCCCGTCAATCTCCCAGTTTTAGTCGGTGATTCTCTTCGCCTAAGGCAAGTCCTTACTAATCTAGTAGGCAATGCCATAAAATTCACAGATCGCGGAGAAATTGTTCTCAAAGCCGATGTGTCTTCGTCAAACAGCCGAGTTGCAAGAGTTCGCTTCGAAATCATCGACACCGGTATTGGGATCCCAGCAGATCGCTTGTCGGCTATTTTTGACAGCTTTACGCAAGCCGACGGTTCCACATCACGAAGATTCGGAGGCTCGGGCCTTGGCCTCGCGATTTCGAAGCGGCTTGTTGAACTTATGGGCGGACGCGTCGGCGTTGAAAGCGTTGTCGGGCGAGGAAGCATTTTTTGGGCTGAGCTTAGCCTCCCGACTTCCGAATCGCCAAGTCCTGCTGTCCTCGACGAAATTCCGCCTGGATGCAAAGTCCTTGTCGTCGACGACAACCCGACAAATCGCAAACTCCTCTTAACAGTGTTAAGAGAGTGGGACTGTGAAGTTAGCGTGGCTGGAAGCGGCGAGGATGCTTTGGAACAGATGGAAGGGCGTGGAGCTAAAGGCTTCGACGTAATTTTGACCGACTATCTCATGCCTGGCATGGATGGCCTTCAGCTAGTCGAGAACCTTAAACGCAGGTGGGGTAATGCACTTCCACCAATAGCGATCCTCTCCTCCGCTGCAAACCTTCGATCGCGTACGGATTGGAAAGACCTCGGCATCTTTGCATGCGTTTCCAAGCCAATCCGCCAAGCGCACTTGATTCGGCTCTTACGCCAGGCACTCGGACTGGATATTGATTCCGAAAAAATGACCTCAGCAGTCAGAACGTTTTCGGAAAATCTCGGACTCCGGGTTCTTGTTGCTGAAGATAATCCTGTTAACCAGCAAGTAGCCGAAGGAATGTTAGAGCGACTAGGCTGCACTGTAGTCACGGTTGAGAACGGCAGTGACGCCGTTCACGCATTCAGAAGTCAGGTGTTTGATTTGGTTCTGATGGACGTTCACATGCCAGTGACTGACGGCATCGAAGCTACCCGATGCATCCGAGACTTGGAAGTCATCACCGGTGGCCACGTAATGATTGTTGCAATGACAGCCAGTGCGCTTGACGCGGACCGCAAGATTTGCATTGACTCTGGGATGGATGACTTTATCAGTAAGCCTACGAAGCCGGCGGAGATCTCAAGGATTCTCAACGAACTGAATGCGAGAAAGCAAACTTTTCTCGGCGCGAATTAGCAAGCTTCCAATCAAATCAGCCCAAAGTAAGATCTGTCGCTAACATTTAAGTAAATTCTAAAGTATAGTGAAGCATGACCGATTTGGTTAATAGGAACGATGTGTTTGCCGCCATCGCTGCCCCTGCCCGACGAGCCATGCTGCAATTGCTTGCGCGTCATGAGACTCCCGTTATGGAGCTAGCCGAATCGTTCGACATGTCATTGTCAGCGGTTTCTCAGCATCTCAGCATTCTAAGAGAGGCGGGGCTGGTATCGCTAAGAAAGGACGGCCGTCAAAGGCTGTATCGATGCAATCCCGAACCGCTGCAAGTTGTTGCCGATTGGCTGACGTTCTACGAACCCTTCTGGACGGATCGGCTCAAAGATCTCGGAGCTTACTTAGATAAAACGGAAGCAAAACAAAATGAAGAATAAAGTTAACATCGAAGTCTTTTATCCTCATTCTCCTGAAAGAGTGTGGGCTGCGCTTACTGAATCCGATTCCTTGGGCTGCTGGTTGATGCCTACGACCTTCAAACCGATTCTTGGCTTGAGGTTTCGTTTCGATGCATTCAAACGAGGAAGTTCGGACTCAGTAAACGGAGTCGTTCTTGAGGTTCAACCCGGGAAAAAGCTCGTGTACACGTGGGAAGATGGTGAGGACGATGCCCCTGGCGTGGTGTCTTGGACACTTCATCCGAAGGATGGCGGTACACATCTTAGATTAGAGCATGTCCGGGCTGAGGAGGATCGGCCGGTTGTGCTTATTGAGGCAAGCGCCAACTGGAGGTACGCCCTCCACTCAGCGTTGCCGGCGATACTTTGCCGTAGGAAACCGATGACGCCTATCGTATACGTCGAAGAAGATCTCAACACTGAAACGGAGCCGAAGCGCCGGGCAGGATTTCGACAGGAGGAAGCGCCATGTTGTTAGCTACAAATTCAGTCGTCCCGATGGTTGTCGAACAGAGTCCGCGCGGAGAGAGAGCCTACGACATCTTTTCAAGACTCCTCAAGGACCGAATTGTCTTTATCGGTGAAGAGATCACCGATAGTCTTGCCAACCTTGTCATTGCTGAGTTGCTCTTCTTGGAGAAGGAGGACCCCAAAAAGGACATCGATCTGTATATCAACAGCGGTGGCGGCAGTGTGTCCGCCGGCTTGGCGATATTCGACGTGATGGCTCACGTCGAGTGCGACGTCGCAACAACCTGTGTAGGGATGGCTGCTTCTATGGCAACAGCGCTGCTTGCCGGCGGCACGCCAGGTAAGCGCTTTGCAATGCCCAATGCTCGCGTCATGATCCATCAAACCAGCGGTGGCTACCGGGGAACGATGTCAGACGCTCGGATCTACCTTGAGGAGATGAACAAGCTATTCGATACCTACGTAGAGATCCTAGCCAAACGAACTCACCGAGACGTTGAATCAATACGCAAGGATTGCGATCGCGACTACTGGATGTCTGCAAACCAGGCACAAGAATATGGCATTGTCGACAAGATCATTGACCCCAAGAAATTGTCCTAAACTAGATGAAGGGAACGGAGTGACGGGTTTGGGTTCTGACCCGACGACACGACGCAGCTTAAAGCTTTGAAACTTTGACCGTTCCCTTTTTGTAGTTATCTTTAGGGCAGGTTATTGATCGGTTTACTAAGTTTCGGGGTCATTGTACTGGGGACGGCATTCCCCATGGTTGAGGGTGCCGATGGTCAATTGCATCAGCCCCTCAAAGAGGCTGCCGGGAAACCGGTGGCGATGATCTTTTTCTCACACGACTGTCCCGTGTGCAATATCTACGCTCCAGAGATTAGTCGAATCGAAGCAAAATACGGAAAGAAGATCAACGTCGATATCGTTTACACGGATGCGCGGATAACGCGAGCAGAGGCAATTGCCCACGCCAAGGCCTTTGGACTGAACCAAGCGACCCTGCTTTTCGATAAATCTGGATCGTTCGCTGCATTTTGTAATGCCCACGTCACGCCGCAAGCCGCTGTATTCGATTCCCGTGGGCGACGCGTATACTGTGGTCGAATCGATGATCGTTTTTTGTCGCTCGGACAACAGCGTCCGGCTCCTACCACCCATGACCTAGCATCGGCGCTAGACGCGACCCTTGCAAATAAGCCAGCAAAGCCTGCTACCGGGGCGCCAGTTGGCTGCATTATCTCCTGGCCGAAAAACTCATGATCTCTTCTCGATACTCCATCCTCATCGCTTCCGCAGGTCTTCTTTGCGTCGCTGCAGTTCCCGGCAGTCGTAACAACCGAGTTGTAAAGCACAAGACAAGCCCGACTTTTGCCAAGGACATTGCGCCCATCATCTATTCCAAATGCGCGCCGTGTCACCATGCCGGCGAGGTCGCACCGTTTACGTTAACGAGTTACCAGGATGCAAAAGACAAGGCTCCCACGATTGCCGCAGCGGTCAAGGGCAAATTCATGCCTCCTTGGCAAGCAATAACCCATGGCGAATTTAAGGATGAAAGGATATTAACAAAAGCGCAGATCGACGCCATCGATGCATGGGCTGCGGCAGGCGCTCCCGCCGGAAATATGTCGGCCGCACCAAAACCCCCGTCCTACACACCTGGGTGGGCGATGGGCACACCGGACTTTATCGGCAAGCCTTCGACTGAATTTACAGTCGGCGCCGAAGGCGCTGACGAATATCGATGCTTTGTCATTCCCACTAACTTTCCCGAGGGGCGATTCGTTACAGGCGTCGAGTGCCGGCCAGGAAATCGGCACGTCGTACACCACTTGCTGGTGTATCTCGACTCCAGCGGAGTAGCGCGCAAGAAAGAGGGCAAAGACGGCAAACCAGGGTATTCCTCATTTGGTGGTCCCGGCTTTATTCCCGTCGGATCACTCGGAGGTTGGGCGCCAGGTCTGCAATTTCAAACGCTGCCTCCCGGCGATGGGCTCTGGTTGCCTAAAGGCGCGGACATCGTGCTCCAAGTTCACTATCACAAAAATGGAAAGCAAGAAACTGACTTAAGCCAAATTGGGCTCAAGTTTGCCAAGGGAACCATTGACAAGCAAGTGAGATGGGAATCGGTGGATAACGAGCTTATCTCGATCAAACCCGGTGACGCAAACTACGAAGTGAAAGCTGATTTGGATCTGCCTCAGCCGGTAACGCTATTGGACGTCATTCCCCACATGCATTTGCTCGGCCATGACATGACAGTAGATGCGACGTTCCCCGATGGGACCAAACGCGAGCTGATTCACGTTGAGCCGTACGATTTTAATTGGCAAACGCGATACACATATAAGGACCCGATTCACTTGCCAAAGGGCACGCATATCGCCATGGTGGCCCATTACGATAACTCAAGCGCAAACCCGCACAATCCAAATAACCCGCCCAAGAAAGTTTTGTTCGGCGAGCAAACTACGAATGAGATGTGTTTTGCATTTTTTAGCTACACCTTCGATACGGAGCATATTTCAAAGGGCGTTAAAGTCAGTAAGGAACAGGGATTTGAGTCTCGGCATAAAAACCTCACGATCGACTCGATATTTGATTTCTTTGACACTAATCACGATGGCAAGTTGAATACCGACGAACTAGCTGACATCGTGGAGTTCTTCCAATCTGCGACCGGAGAGTCTGGAAAAAAGACCGTAAGCCCAAAACTAGCCGCATCCTTTTTGATCTCGGCTTACGGCAAGAGCGAAAAAGGCTCTCTTAGTAAAACCGAATTCAAGAAGGCAATGGAAAAATACGGAAATGACTGAGGGCGAGGATTTTGTAATAGACGTCGATCGTTTAGGAACTACCTAACGACTGGCGGCCGGATCGCATGAGCCATTGCCCTTATGACCAAGCCAGGAATATTAAATCGGTTTTGCTGAGATGCCGTTACTGTCGATGCTAACGATGCCGTATAAGTGTAACCGGCACTGTTAGTGCTAGTCGTGGTATCCGTCAGCCTGACGTAGTTTCCAGTCTCTGGCGCCTCCCAGATGCGGAACGCATCGGTCGTGCCGGTAGATTGGACCGCTTTTTGGGTTGCCACCCAGCAAGAATAGGAACCGGATGGCGTGCTGATTTGGTCGGTGCCAACCACGTTAAATGTTTGGGTGATCGTTTCGTTGTCTGAAAATGTTGTTACTCCCGACGAAGACGTATTCGGCCCGATCGTTCCAGGGATTGAGAAAGTATTGCTTGTGACGGCTAGGAGAATGCCATTCTGGGTCTCTGCCAAAAGCTGGCCGTCTAAGCCAATCTCCGCGTAGCTAACAACAGAAGAGGGGCCATTGTTGGTATCGATCACGAACGTTTGCGTTGACCGAACCGTTGGGACTCCTTGATAAGTGTCGTTGGTCAACGCAACCGACAGGGATCCTGGGAATGAGCCAAGCGACCCAAAATCGATGTGAACGTTGTAGGTCCACGAATCTCCCGGAATGTTTGCTCGAAAGCTAGTCGCAGGCGGAGCACTAAGCGAACCGCCGCCACCGCCGCACGAGGCCATCACCAACGCGCCGACAGCTAGAAACATTGCCCTTCTCAAGACCCCATTGAGAATATCACCACGCGTAGAATTAACTGAGAAAATCATTTCTAATACACATCAAGATCTTTTCCAACCAGTATAGGTCCGGTGTAACCGCCGGTTCTGATTTCATCGACGAGTTGGTCGTCGGTCGCATGTCGTCTCAGCACATGGTACAGAATTAGCTCCTTTGCGCCGCATTTGGCAGCTATCTGTCCCAATTCCTTAGTTGACGTGTGGAAAGTTTGCATGTAATGTGTCCACTCTTCACCACCCGGACGGTTCTCGGGCGATGCTTCGACTTCCTCATAAACCTCGTGTATCAGTACGTCCGCATCCTTCGCCGCTTCGAGGAGAGTCTCACAAGGACAGGTGTCGCCTGAGAACACAATTGTACGATCGGCAGTTTCGAACCGATATCCAAAGGCTTCTTTCCAGGTTCCATGTTTGACGTAGAACGCCTTAACCGTCACATTTGCATCCTTGAAGATCACTCCCGGCTTGATTTCGTGAACATTTACTTTATAACCCGTCGAATTCCCGTGTTCTAAACCGTGTATCCGAATATCAATGTCTTCACGGTACGCGGCCAGGATGTGCGTCGTCATATTCGACAGCCCCCTGGGGCCGTAAGCTTCCAAGGGGTCTTTTCTGCCAACCACCCAAGGAGACAAGATTAGATCTGGAAAGCCTAGGGTGTGATCTGAATGCAAATGGGTGATGAACACCCGCTTTAGGTTAGCCGGCACAAGCTCGGTAACACCCTTTGCTCTTGCGGCTGCCGTCCGTCGAACCACGCCCGCGCCGCAATCCACAAGATAAACCGAATCGTTGACGACAATCGCAGTTGCCGATCCATATCTCTCCGGATCCAATCTCGGCGTACCGGTGCCCAGCATGACAATCCGAGTTTTAGTAGTTGCCATTGCAACAAGTGGGAGTAATATCGCACATAGGACTGATGGGGTCATCGTATCGATGTTTGGGGCTCTAATCCGAGGTTAGAAGCATCTTACCTTGCCCATTTTCGATGCGGGGAACCTGTAGGGGTGACCATAAGTTGCTTACATTTGGGGTCTTGGAAGCGGTTTGATGCGAAGAAGAAGCCTTGCGAGCTATAGTAAAGACATGTTTCCCGGAGCACAGGAATTTAAGAACAAGGTGATGTGGATTTGCAGGCCTGGGGAGTCGTCCATTGAGTTCACAGTTCTTAGGCCTCTGATCTACTTGCGCCCAGCGTCCCCCGAACATCCTGTTACGGCATGGCGAGTTGCTTTTACGATCCCGAAGGCTGACACTGAAAGGTTTGACAAGTTACTGGCGGAGTGCGATCAGAAGCTGCGATTCATCTTCGAATCCCCTTCTGCCACATATCAGGGTGAAGGAACTGTTCATAGCGGACCCAAGCCATACATTGCCTATCCCACCGATAGCAGTGGCCTAACGAGAATCCCGGATTTGGTTGGCGCCCAGCGATCCGAGCGTGAAAATTTCTCTTCGCGCTAGGTGTTCAGGCTACGTAACGTAGAAAGTATTGGGAGTACGGCTTATTCCGTGCTACGTTATCTCGGAGGATTCACGGTATGTACGAACCCGATCCCCGCGCCCCAAATCCTATCACTCGAACCCGCGTAGCTCTCACGGAACGAGCCCACTGGCTCAACACCGTTGAGTTTCCTTTTGCGTCGTACGCGCACGAGTCCTCGGACGGGATCATGCATTACATCGATGTTGGACGAGGCAAACCGATTGTTTTTCTCCACGGCAGTCCGACATGGTCCTTCCTGTATAGAAAGCTGATTGGGGAGCTGTCGAAGGGGTTTCGATGTATTGCAATCGATCATCTTGGCCTTGGCCTTTCGCAGAAGCCGAAAGACGCCGACTACCGGCCAATTGCGCATACTCGCCGTCTAGAAGCATTTATAAACGAGCTTGACCTCAAGGAGGTTACGATCGTTGGGCATGACTTCGGCGGTTCGATCGGAATGGAGTGGGCGGCGCTGAACCCGGATCGAGCTCGAGACGTCGTTCTGTTTAACACATGGCTTTGGTCGCTTCATAAAAGCCGCGTTATTCGGCATGTGACTCAAACTGCGACCAGCAAAGTGAACCAATATTGGTTCCGATTGATTAATCCCTCACCAAAGTTCTATCTCCCAATCTTGTTTGCCGACCATCACAACCTTCCAAAGTGGGTTCAGGATCAGTTCCAACTCGCCTTTAACAATCAGTTCGAGACCTTTTGCCCCGAAGCATTTGCCCGGGCAATGATGGCAAGGGACGGTTGGTACGAATCGGTTTCGGAGCGTTTTGAAGCGCTTCACAAGCCCTGTCTGATGATCTGGGGCGATCAAGACCAAACCTACGGCAAAGATGCGCTCCATCGCATGCAGTCGCTGTTGCCTCACGCCGCCACTGTGACTCTTCCCGGAGTTGGCAACTACGTTCCCGAGGAAGCTCCTGAACCGAGTATAAAACACATCAGGGCCTTTATCTCGTAGCTGTTCAATCGCTCCGTTTCTAACAGGTGACGAGATCCGAGCCCCTCTAGTGCACATGGGAAACGCCTATCTACTGTCAAGCCTTCAAAAGGGCCCAATTATCATGCGTTGGATTGTTCGGCACGCGCCGGAAGAGATCTACGACACGAAAACCGATCCCGAAAGATTCACATTCCGGGAGGTTTTGGCCCATATGGTTGATTGGGAACCCATAACTTTGAGCCGAATGCGCCAGGCCAAGGAGCAACCAGGCAGCACACTGGTCGCGTACGACGAAGTTCAGCGAGCTATCGACTTCAACTACACGGCGACCAATCCACTTGAAGAAGTAGAAAAATGGGCTGCTTTGAGAACGGCCACCGTGAAGTACTTGGAGGAAGAAGCTCCCGGATCTTGGGATTTAAGCGTCCTTCATCCCGAGCGCGGCAAAGTCACCCTTTACGATCTTGCCAACATGGAGGCTTGCCACGACATCTATCACATAGAGCAACTGCTCGAATTCCTGTCGTAGCAAGCTGAATCCCGATATACGGGCTAGAATCCGCCAGGATAAAAGGCAACAAAAGTTAGCTGGTTGTCTGGCCAGTAGTTTTCTTCTCGAACGAAGGCGCCTTTTTCCCCAATCTGCCAGCCCAAATTCGGATGAGCCTCAGGCAGGCTAAATACTGTTTTGCCGCCATATCGATAAGTGATGTTGACGGTGCCGATCGTCTTATCGCCGTCAAATAGGTAACCGACTAGCCTCTGCTTTTGCTCATATCCGCCTTTTCCAATAGGTATCTGGTAAGTGATCCTCAGGCCATAGGTTGAACCTTCTGCAAGCCTTACTTGCGAGGATAAATCAGTCGAGTATTTGACGACGTTGCCGACCGTTTCCGAGAAGCCGTGGTCGGAGGCGGCAATGAGCTTGAGCGGCGCTTTGTCCCACGTTGCGGTTATGTCGAAATTCGGGAAACTGGATTTGGAATCGCCGTACCGGCGACGAGGGATTAACAGCGTCGCCTTAATCGGCGAGTTTGTACTGTTCTTAAAAACCGTTGTGCTGCTGACATCGACATAGCCTTCCTTGGTAGCTTCAATATTCAGCGTAACGCTGTGGGAAAGGACATCAATCTTCTCCGGGGTACGAAGCTGCGGAAGCCCCGAGAAATCGAAGCTAGGATTCTCGGGAAGCTTTTGGCTGCCGAGCATCATCAATGCGATTGCGGCGGTAATCATTGTTTAATACTATGCACGAGTGGCTACGGTTGTTCCGTTCTGCCTATCCATTGGACGATTTACACTGCCAATATCTTCTCTCAATCGTTACTCAGACCTCGGGAGGGTAGACCTTTGGGAAATGCGTGCCCTGAAGCACTTCCCCGTCGGCGACTTCTACAAACTGTTTCATGACGTGGTCCCCAGAGGCGACATAGCGAGTGTCTTGGGTCATGAAGTGAATCGCGATCGCCCGCCGTGGTCGACCGCTTTTATTCGAATGGCTGCCGTGCCAGGTTAACGCGTGGTGAAAGTGCACTTCACCCTTACGCACCGGGCATGTCCTGACTTCGACTTTCCTTCCTTCGAATTCTGAGGGCATGTCGTCGAAGGCTTTGAATTTTGCGAGCATATCCATGTGATTGCCCCAAAGATGTGACCCGGGAACCATGCTCATGCAGCCGTTCTCGACGTCTACGTCGTCGAGAGCGACCCAGGCGGTGACTTCCGTCATGGGGGCGAGGATCGGCCACAGTGGGGCATCCTGATGCCACATGTTGACGCCGCCGGTTGTAGCCGGCTTGTACTGAATCTGGTCATGCCAAATGCGCAGGGTCGTCGCCCCCGTTAACTGGGCCATTTCCTCAGCGATCGTTTGATTGTGGATTAGCTGATGAAACGGCTCGCTCGCCTCCCAAATATTGACAATCTGCCAAACCGGCGACTCCGGCTGGGCGAGGTTGCGGCAAAGCACAGGCTGGATCCCGCCATTGTCTCGCTCGTCGATGACTCTGAGGACCTCTTCCCTAAGAACCTCGACCTCCGCATCGGATATCACCTGTTTTCCCTTTAAATAGCCTTCAGCCTTGAATTGCGCAACTTCCTCGTTGGTAAGCATGCCCTTATTACACCCAACCTGCATCGATGTTCGATTCACCTTTCTCGCAGCGACGGTGGTAAGTCCATGATAAAATGCTGGTCGTGGAGCGAACGGACCTGTTGGATACAAAGGACTGGACACACCGCGAAATGCTGCGCCTTCTAAAGCGCCTCACCCCCGCCGATCGCCTGCAAATGGTGGTCAACGCCGTCGATGCCGGAAGCCAAATCCACGAAGCTGCCATGCAGAGACTTTCTCAAGAACTAGCCTCAAAGAAATGATGCTCGTAGGTCCGGCAATCGCCGAGCTTTTTGAGATCTTAACTAAGCTCCAAATTCCATTCGTGGTGGGTGGGAAAATCTAAACCGGGAGCGGTGAGCGGTACCCTCATTGCCATGCATTCGTCGACATCAGGAACGAAGGAGTGGCAGCGCTTCTTTGATGCTCACGCGATCCACTACGATAAGAACACCTTTACACAGCACACCGTTGCCGAGGTGGACTTCATTCTTTCCCTCTATCCGATCGTGCCAGGTTCGACGATCCTTGATGTTGGGTGTGGAACCGGACGCCACAGCGTGGAATTTGCCAAGCGAGGCTTCAAAGTAATGGGACTGGATCTTTCGTCCGGCATGCTGGAGGAAGCCCGCAAGAAGGCGGATGAAGCTGGCGTCGCCGTAAATTGGATTCAAGGCGACGCAACCGACTTTAAGCTTGAGGAGACGTTCGATGTTGGACTCTGCCTGTGCGAGGGCGGAATCGGGCTCATCGAGCGCGGCGAAGACGCCGAACAGCACGACTTGTCGATCCTTCGAAACATTGCTTCTTCACTTAAGCCAAATGCGCCGTTCTTGATGACTTGCCTGAATGGCTACTCTATCATCCGCCAAATGACGGACCAGCAGATTGCAGAGGGGCGTTTCGATCCAACCACAATGGTGGCCAATTACCAGGATCAGTGGGATCTGCCGGAGGGCTCCAAACTCATGACGATTCGCGAGCGGCTGTTTATCGCACCGGAAGTGGTGAGGATGCTCCAGTCGGCAGGATTCTTCGTCGACAACGTATTTGGCGGTACCGCCGGGCATTGGGGCAGGCGATTCCTGAGCCTGGACGAAGTGGAAGCGATGTATGTATGCCGTAAGCGGGTGTAACCTGATTGCTACAACCGCCGCCTCATGGTAAAATACCGCTTCGCGCGCCGGTGTTGGAATTGGTAGACAAGCATGCTTGAGGTGCATGTGCTCACAAGGCGTGAAGGTTCGAGTCCTTTCCGGCGCACCACTCCTTCAAATCCTCCTGCCCGGTTACAATGTCGGGAATATGAGATCCGTAGCGATTTTTTTGGCTGGACTGAGCGCAGGCGTTTTGCTTTGCCGGCAGCCACTTCCCCAAAACGGCATCGTCGAGGCTAAGTTGACGAATGTGGTCTTGACGACTTCGAAGATGGACTTAGAGGCAGCCTTCTTTGAGAAGACGCTTGGGTTCAAGGAGTTCTATCATGATAAGACTTCGATCTTTATGAAGACGGGAGGCGCAAACCTCGTTTTCGTGCGAACTACAAATCCGAAATTAGAATCGAAGCAAATCTGCCTCGATGTCGGGGTTCCGTCGCTTCCAGATGCGTTGCAGAAACTGAAGGACGCCAATGTAAAGATCGATGATTCAGACCCGCACGTTCTTAAGCTGAATGATCCTGACGGAAACTTAGTCGAGATCGTCAAAGGTTGAGCTCTTTTATGCGGCACGTTAAGAGCTTTGAATCTTGGGGCCAACGCGATATAGTTGTCTGATGCTTTCGTTGCTTTCGGCTGTTCTCATTTGTCTCGGCCCAAAATCGCCGGTTTACAACCAGGTTTGGATCGGGCCAAATGACGAGATACTCACGATCTCGGAAGTCGGCGAAGGGCAGATGATGCTCGGCGAAAGGCACATCTTTGTTCCGACCCTCACCGAAGTTCCTAATGGAGATCTCGTGGGTTACTGGACCGGCGCACGCCGACTCTTTGTGACTGGCGCCGATTACCGCCGTGGCACCAAGACTCTAGATCCAGAAACAGAGGCCGACCGTGGCGAGATCCGAATTACCCAAGGACCACAGGATGCTTACGGCCGCATCTCCTCGATTGCCGTCAACATCTACGATGGCAACGGATCCAGCAAGGTCAGCGGTTCGTTCTTCAAGTGCACCGACCTAGAGAACCTAGGGGTTATCGGATCGTTTACTTCAGAACATCTTAAATTCGAGATCGCCGAAGAAAAGAAGCCGGAACGGGGAACCTCGGGCTTCGGACAAGACACCGTTGCTCAACCGGTTTTCACCGGTACCGTTAGCTACAACGGCGACAGTTACTTGATCAAAGGGCGGCGCGCAAGGGCAAGAGGCGCATTCGAGGTTGTGGACCTGAAATACGGAAATATAAAGGGCGAAGGCTATTTCGAATGGTATCCAACGCCTTCTCGTGCGAGAAAACTCATGGATCGCGACGCCAAGGAAACCGACCGTATCATCGTGTTCGTGCGCCTAGAAGGTCTGCCCAGTGGCACCGAGCTCGTTCTAACGCGAGCGAAGAAATAGCCTCATCTCGGTTCGTCCATTGTCACTGATAGTTTTTGCCCGCACAGTAACCGCGCACGAAGCCGATGCACTGACCTACCTCCGGGACTGACGTCTCCCAGTTGTATTCGTATTCGATCGAGACGGACCCTCGAAATCCTTCCCGGTGCAGTTCGTCGAGGATGCCTTTTACGTCAGATACGCCGGTTCCGAACGGGACGTCGTGTCCATCGGGGGAGAATACGTTCAGGTCTTTTAGGTGGCTGCTGACCACTCGGCCGTGCAACATTCTTAGCGCATCGACCGGCTTAATCCCGGAACGCACCCAGTGACCGGTATCGGCACAGGAACCGATTCGCTTGTCGTGGTTCTTTACAAGCTGGTAGATATAGTTTGGGTCCCACATTTTATAGGCAGGATTGTTCGTCTTGGGGTGGTCGTGAAAACCGACCCTCATATCGAATTCCTTCACCATCTTGTCCATCGTATCGATCGCGTCAACCGACTCGGTGTTGAGAATCCCGATGCCAAGCGACTTAGCCCACGAGAAGAGCATTCGAGCGCTAGTCTCATCCTTATCGATTCCCACAACGCCGTAGGCGACGACACTGACTCCGTACTTCGCCAAATGCTTCCGAAATGCGTCAGTTGCTGCCTGTCCCATGTCTGGCCCAATCTTGACCCCAGGAAAGTCCGTCCCAAGATTCTGCCCCGGAAAGAGTTCGATGTTTGTCGCTCCTGCGGCGGCAGCCTTTTCGACGGCTTCCATTGCCGTGTAACGGGTAAACGTCCAAGCCTGCACACCCAAGAGCATCCCTCCCGTGCGATGGGCTGTTTCTATTTGAGCCAACGCCGGCAACGAAGAGCAAGCGACCAAGAACATTGACGCAAATATACGGATGGAAAGGAAGCGGCCAAGCAACATAGAGCCATTCTATCCCTACGATTGGAGCCGATACCGGTTTTGCGTGAAGGCCGACGAATTCGTCGAAACCTGTCTATATCCCTTAATACGGCTAAACCATTTCCATTGGTTTTAGCCATTTGATGACCTAAAGACCTATAAACGGTTTATTTTCGCTTACAACAGCGCAAGTTAAAGAACTTACACGCACATTTGCCGCGTCTTGCGATACGATCAGTGTAGGATCATGGATCGAACTGACGTGGCCCTAAAAGATTTGTCCCGCGACTTTACCGATGGCGTGGGTACTTTTATGTTGCTTGTCGAGTCAGGATCTCGACCGGCCAGCCTTGACGCTGCCCTTCAAGACGCCCTGAAGGTCCACAAAGGCCGCGTTCTCCTGACCAGTTCCGGCGGTAAAACTTTCCTAGCCTTTCCAAAACCCTCCCAGGCCGTTATGGCGGCAGTTCGATTGGTCGCAAAGCTTAAGTCGCGAGTAGTTGCATCGGTAGTCATTATCGAAACCCATCCGGATGAAAAGACTGGATTGGATCTTGAGCAGCGACTAACCGGAGCCGTCTCAAAGGCTGAGTCGGGGCAAGTTGTCATAACCATGGCGACCCACGAGCTTGCTCGACTTGCCCTCGATGCCGATTTCACATTCGATGAACTGGGCACCTTTCCTCTTGGGATCGAAGGCTCCCACGAACGGTTGCTTCTCGTGCAACATCCATCGCTCCCGAAACGAGATCGCGTCTTCGAACCGCACAAGGGACTGTTCCGGACCTCTACCTTTATTGGCCGCGACCGCGAAGTAACCGCGCTAAAACGCCAGATCGACCTTTCGCGGATGGTTACCATCATTGGTCCTCCCGGTATCGGCAAGACCGCGCTTATCCATCGGCTACTTCCTGAAATAGAGTCCGACTTCGCGGATGGCACCCATTATATCGACTTGGGACCGATCGCGCGGGACAGCATGCTGCTCCCTACGATTAATCGATTGCTCGGTGTCGCAAAGTTGCCGGGAGAAGACAATCTGGACGCCCTTGTGGCGTACTTCCGCGACAAGCGGGCCCTGCTAGTCTTCGATAGCTGCGAGCACCTTGTTTTGGCAGTACGCAGGATCGTGGATGCGTTGCTTAGCGAATGCCCAAACAGTGCCATCCTGGCGGGAAGTCAGAGCAGTCTCAAGGCGCGTGGCGAGGACAGATTCCTGCTCGGCGGCTTGGAAGTGCCTTCGCCGATGGAAGATTGGCGAAGCATTCGAGAATACGAAGCGGTGGCATTGTTTATCGACCGAGCACAGCTTGCCAACCACGCATTCACATTTGACGAATCGATCGCAGCGCCGGTAGCCAATCTATGCAGGCGGCTGGATGGCATCCCGCTTGCCATCGAATTGGCGGCAACCAAGACGTCCATTCTTAATCCGAAGCAAATCGTCGACCGACTCGACCATCGATTTATCCTATTGCAGGATAGGCACCGCGACCCGGCCGACCGACACCAGACACTGCGAGCCACTATCGACTGGAGCTACGGCTTGCTGGAAACCCACGATAAAGCGCTTCTGAGACGACTATCGGTGTTTGCAGGAGCCTTTTCGCTGGAACAGGCGGAACAGGTCTGCGCCTTTGATGACGAACTTCGGAAATCGCAGGTATTTGCCGCGTTTGAAAAACTGGTGGACAGCTCGTTCTTGACCGTTTCAAGCGTACAGACTGTCGACAAAAGATTCTTCCTCTCGGAAACCATGCGGCTATATGCTGCCGCAAGGCTAAAGGAGCAAAAGGAGGAGAAGGAGCTTATCAAGCGGCACCGGGAATGGTGCTTGAACTTTGCGGAGACGGCCAATCAAGCCCTGCTCGGCCCCGACCAATTGGCTTGGATCGAAAGGATGGACGCATCTTACGAAGATGTTCGGATGGTCATCGAATCCGGCTTCATGAAGGGCGGCGACGCAATGCTATCGGTTGACACACTTATTTCATGTAACCGATTCTTCTTTCTCCGTAACTACCTGTCGGAAGGACTCCGACTAGTTGAGAAAGCGATCGCCTGCAACGAATGCACCAAGAGCCCTCAGTTTCCCAGGATCGTTAACTTGGCCGGCGCTTTGGCGACCTACTTAGGAGACAGCAAGCGTGCCCGAAAGTACGCAATCCACAGCTACCTTCTTTCCAAGGCGGCAAACAACCCCGATAGCATTTCATCGGCGTTAGTGAGTCTGGCCATCAACTCGCAGGAATCTGGAAATCTCAAGAAGTCGCGGCGTTACTACGTGAGGGCAGCAACTCGGTTCCGACAGATCCCCAGCAACCAGAAGCTGTTCGTAACCCTGATGAACGTACTTGGGGTGGAAGCAGATCTTGGTCTGCTTGAAGACGCTCATGCGCACTTGGAAGAAGCCCTGGCCCTGCAAGATGAGGTGAACGATTCTTCTGCCGTTGCTCATCTCTATCAGAACGCAGCACACCTTTATCTTGTGGAAGGCAAGGCTTATCGCACGATCACTTACACCCTAGAGTGCTTGCCTACCTTTGAGCGACTCCGAAATCATGCGGCTGTGGCCAGGTGTTGGAGAACGGCAGCCCATGCTGCAGAAAAACTTGGCAGATATGAGTCGGCGTCAATCTTTCTTGGAGCAGCCCGCAAACAGGGTTCGACGATTGAAGCCCGACTGCGAATTTCCGACTTGGAGTCGCTTGACGACTTAAGCCAGCGCCTCATCGCTGCGATAGGAGAGCAGTTGTTCAGAAGCCAGTTGCTGATCGGCTCGCTAATGTCTATCGGTCAGCTCTCTCAAGAGTTGGACAAGATTCGACTCCTCTAACTGCTTGTGCGAATAGGTGAGCATTTGCTCTAATTCGATAAGACCAAAGCGGGTTGCGCCATCGCTGAAGGTCTTGTGTCACAAAAAAACGTGACAGTTTTAGGTCCTACAGACACTACCCATCACCATAAGTTTCGTCGTAATATGAACCATGGACACGGTTAACTTATGGAAGCTTTGCTTTGTTGCGGTCATTGGACTCGCGGCCAGCACAATCACCAGGCCAGATGAGCAGCGAGCGAGCCAAATATCTCCGAGTCTCGCCATCACCCAGGAAAGCACAGCCGATTCTCTAAGTACCGTTAAAGATGCCGGAAACCTTCCGGTTATCGTAAGCCCAAATCCATCCAATGTAAACGGCGATGGAGGCGGCGGAGGGTCATTTTCCGGCCAGCACTATACGATTACCGTAACTCTTAACTCCGTAACAACGGAAGATCAAATCGTATTGGTTACATGCGACCGCCCAGATTTAATAGCGATTCCCGAGTTGGTTATCGTTCCGGGCGGTAGCAGTAGCGCCACTACGGACTTCATTGTTCCATTCAGTTTCTTTCCGACTACTCAAGTAGCTACGATCACTGCAAGCTGCAACGGCGGCTCTGCTGAAGGCACGATAAACGTACATTATAAGTGTCTCTGACGATCGTTGCTCTTTATTCTGGGTTCAAGAAGGAGGGGGTTTTTAACCCCCTTTGCGTGCCTGAGTTTATGTCGTGTTAATGCACATGCGACATAAAATCCCACGGTCGAAAGGATGTAATGCTAACAAGTATCCACTCTCTGCCAATGAAATTGAGTCTAAACGGTTAAGTAGCTAGGCATAAACTAACATTATCTGGCATTTAATAAATGCTGCCAGTTGCGGTTAATCGCATGGGAAACAATGGCTTCGGCTTGACTTAATACCTAGCACCAGAGCCAACTGCCACTTAACATGAAGAATGCACAGCATCGATTTACGCCTATCGACACCGTGATTGCGAAGCGATTCGGGGATCACAAAAGTAAAGAGTAATGAGGTGAGTATGGTAAATGTGCTGGATGCCGCACAAAAACATGACAATTGATGGACTCAAAGTACTGATATTTCGAGCGCATTGTGGTATAAATGAAGCGTGAACACTTGCTCTCTCATCAGGATCTCTCTCATTGCCGCCGCAGTTGTAGTTGCGGGCGGAGTTGTTAAGCCGCAACG
>Ga0206823_1048_pt1 | contig 34166 bp, 30 predicted proteins | sample Alteio_BWOrgCont_81_FD_152868 | JGI IMG/M metagenome (GOLD analysis project Ga0206823, IMG submission 152868) | Enriched cells from forest soil in Barre Woods Harvard Forest LTER site, Petersham, Massachusetts, United States -... | ecosystem: Environmental > Terrestrial > Soil > Temperate forest >...
GCAATGGCGCCTATTTGCCAGGCTGTGCTGTTCCATGTGGTAGCATTGGGATAATCTTCGCGAGGAATAATTTGCGAAAGGAATGCAAACTGCGCCGGGGCAATAAATGCCCTTGCTATGCCTGTAAAGAATATGATTATATAAATGGGAAGAATACCATACTGATGAAGGAAAGAGTCATTATTCAAGGTAAACAGGTAAAGAACAAAAGTCGAAATATTCATAATGGCAGCCGATACCAATATAATTCGTTTGCGCTGGATAATATCTGCCACATGCCCGGCAAATAAAGCTGTTGATATAAATGGAATAGCTTCTGTGAGCCCGATTAAGCCAAACATGAAAGGGTCCTTTGTATATCCCAATATTTGCCAGCCCACAATGACACCCTGCATTTGGGTAGCTATGGTTATTAAAAGGCGGGCAAGTGCGAATAGCCTGAAATCTTTATTTTTTAATGAAATGTAAGGGTCCGGTCGCACAATAGGATATCTTCTTTATTCAGGACAAAAATACAATTGTTGAACTTGCCACCAAGGCACAATTAGTGAAAAACCCCACCCCAAGTAATTTGGAGCGGGGCTTTTCACTAACCAGCAATCATCATAGCATCATCTATCAACCACACTTAGTATGTCCGCAACTGGTACATTTTAGGCAGCCTTCTTCGTAAATCAGGGTGGAATCTCCACATTGGGGGCAGATTTTATCCTTACCTTGGGTACCGTTGGGTATATATTTTTTCAATGCTCTTTCTACGCCTGCCTTCCAGGTGTTGATGGATTCATCGTAGAGGCTTAGGTTGCTTATCAGGGTTACCACTTGTGGTATAGGCATTCCATGGCGAAGCACACCTGAAATTAATTTAGCATAGTTCCAAAATTCCTTATCGAATAAGCGGGACAATCCTTGAATAGTAACACTGTAGCCGTCTTTGTCGGAAAATTGGAAGTCATAGCGTTTTTTTTCGTCTGAGCCTTTGCTCTTTATTACGGTTCCTTTTTGAACCCAGCTCGGAAGGTTAAATACGTCTTCTGCTTTACCGGTAAATATTTCATAAGGTTTGCCATTCAATAAGCCAACTACAGCAATCCATTTTTCTGTTCCATTGGTAAAACGGATAACATCAGCCTCCAGTTCCGTAGGACGCTTGGGAGCATGGGTTTCCAGGATTTGATTAGCTGTTTTCTGGGGTTTCTCTTCTGTAGATAGAAGCACCCCGCTCCTGGAGCCGTCGCGGTATACAGTAATTCCTTTTAATCCTTGTTTCCAGGCTTCTACATAAATTTCTCCTACTTTTTCAACCGGGACATCATTAGGCAGGTTGATAGTAGAACTGATAGAGTGAGTAGTGTATTTTTGAACAAGGGATTGTAACTGAACACGCTTAATCCAGTCAATTTCCGGGGCAGTTGAGCCATAGTAAGGGCATTGGGTAATATCCGTATTGCCAGTTACATCCATCCAGGTTTTTACTTTTGGATGGTACACAATAAATTCCTGCCACTTGTCTCCCATTTTATCTATAAAGTCAACCGTAGCATCTTTATCATTCGGATTTATTTTCCTTCTTCTCTTGTAAGATAATAAGTAAACAGGTTCCAATCCTGATGATGTTTCGGCGAGAATACTTAAGCTGCCTGTAGGAGCTACCGTGCTGATGGAAATATTTCTTCTGCCATATTTCATCATGCGGGTATAAACCTCGGGCAATTCTTTTTGCAGCATTTGAACAAACTCAGAAGTGTTTTCAATCTTTTCATTGAAACCTTCAAAACTGCCGCGCTCAATAGACATATCTATAGAACTGCTAAATTCAGCTTCACATTTGGTGCGCATAATTTTTTCCACTTCCTCCATGGCTTGGGTCGAATCGAATTGCATATTCAGGGCTGCCATTGTATCTCCCAGTGCGGTAAATCCAAGTCCTGTCCTTCTGCCTTTTTTCCCCGCTTCATACAAGAGCTTCCAGGTATTCAGCTCAATTTGCTTAATATCGTAAGGCTCCTTATCGCTTTGTATTTTAGTCAATATTTTTTCAATGGCTTCCAATTCCAGGTCAACCAAATCGTCCATCAGGCGCTGCGATTCATAGGTAACCTCATAGAATTTCTTATAGTCGAAAGAAGCTTCTTTCGTAAAAGGCTTGTCAACAAAGTGATACAAGTTCATAGCTATAAGCCTGCAACTGTCGCCACCCTGCATAGCTATTTCGGAGCATGGATTGGTAGATACGTTTTTAAAACCCGGGTATACCGATGAGGTGGAATACTTATGTTGCCTATCCCAGAAAATAAGGCCTGGTTCAGCACTTTGGTGGGCGCATTTAATAATGGTGCTCCATAATTCGCGTGCCCGTACGGTTTTGGTAATTTCCGGATTTTCGGACTCAATAGGGAAACGGTGAGTATATTCTTTATCTTCCACTACCGCTTCCATAAATTCATCAGATAAGCGCACCGATATGTTAGCGCCAGTTACTTTGCTCAAATCTTGTTTGATAGTTACAAATTGCTCTACATCAGGGTGAGCAATATCAATAGTAATCATTAAAGCGCCGCGTCTTCCATTTTGTGCTACTTCACGGGTAGTATTGGAAAACCTTTCCATAAAAGAAACAGCACCTGTAGTGGTACCTGCTGCATTATTAACCACACAGCCGGCAGGGCGCAATGTAGAAATATCAATTCCTACGCCGCAACGCCTCTTAAAAAGCTGGGTTAATTGCTGGTCAGTATACATTACTCCTCCATATGAGTCATAGATTTCAGGTAATACTACACAGTTGGAGAGGGACGCAATAATGTGTTTGTTACCAAGACCAAACATTACGCTACCCTGGGGGATAACATATTTAAAGTCTTTAAAAAGTTCAAATATTTTTTCTTCCGAGAGGAATTCTCTTTTTTGTCCATAATCAGAGAGATAGGAAAAGGTCCCGTTCATGGCTGTTATTTCAGCATACTCTTTTTCCTTGCGGGCAAATTCATGCGCCATACGGCGGTGCATATCATCCGGTGTTTTTTCCAGTACGTTCCCGTTCCGGTCACGCAGGGCATATTTATTTACCCAGGTAGATGCTGCCAGTTCATCTCCTCCAAAATATTTGATGGATGCTTTTTTTACTTCATCTGCATCAACCATGACTTTTGTTTTTGTTAAAGTACTTTGTGTCATATCGAAAAAAGTTTTGAGGGTGGATTTGTAATATTTTTTGTTTTTTTAAACATAATGCAAATCTATGTTCTCCCCTTTTTTTTCGACAGGCACATGCCTTATAGTTTTTAACACGGTTATTAACAAATCCCTGAAGACCCTTGCCAATTATAGCTTATAAGAGTTATTAGGATTTTTCAACACTATTGATTGTTCATAATTAGCAGTTCAATATCGTTATAGGGAATATTATAAGTTTCGCCCAAATATTTGTTTGTCAATATTCCTTTATATAGATATACACCGTTCCTTAAATACATGTCATTCTTTATCAGGTTTTCAAACCCTCCCAAGTCACCTGCTTTTTGTAAAACGGGAGTGAAAATATTGCTGAACGCAATCGATGCTGTTCTCGAAACGCGTGATGCAATATTCGGAACACAGTAATGAGTTACCCCATGTTTTCTGAATACCGGCTCGCTGTGATTAGTTACATGAGAAGTTTCAAAACATCCACCCTGGTCAATGCTTACATCTACAATCACAGAACCTACTTTCATATCGCTCACCATTTGCTCTGTAACTACCATAGGCGTTATGCCTTCCTCAGCACGAATGGCTCCAATAGCCACATCGGCAGTTTTTAAGTGGCGCGAAAGAACACGTGGCCGGATGGTAGATGTAAATATCCTGGTGGCAAGCATTATTTGCAAACGCCTCAATCTTGATATGGAGTTATCAAATATTTTCACGATGGCTCCGCGGCCAATGGCAGCACGGGCTGCAAATTCTCCCACAGTTCCGGCTCCCAATATAACAACCTCTGTAGGTGCTATCCCGGAAACGCCACCCATAACAAGTCCAGGGCCATTATGCACATTGCTTAAATATTCTTCGGCAATGGAGATGGATGTGCCTCCCACAATTTCGCTCATAGAACGGATTACGGGAAATATACCTGCTACATCGCGCAATGAATCGAATGCAATAGCATTGATTTTTTTCTCCATCAAGTATTTTAGGAAATCTTTGGGCTGCGAGGTAAGCTGCAATGCCGATATAAGTGTTTGCCCCGGGTGCATTAATTCTATTTCATTTGTAACCGGGGGAGTAACTTTTAAAATGACATCCGCTTTAAATACCTCATGCGAACTGGGCGTAATCTGGCAACCGGCTTCGCTAAAGTCAGTATCCTCAAAGTGGGCATTTTTGCCTGCATTTGCTTCCACCACCACTTTGTGTCCATGATTGATGAGCAATGCAGCATCATCCGGAACAAGCGCAATGCGGTTTTCCTGGTAGGTTAGTTCTTTCGGTATGCCTATGGTAAGGCTTCCTTTTTTATGGCCTACTTCCAACATTTCTTCCTGGGTGGCTAATGCTCCCTTGGTTAATGTTCTTAATACGTCTTTGTAAGTACTCATTTTATCATACGTTTTCAGGGGTTTTATGGATGCTATTATAGGACGTTTTTATGGGAAGATTGCTTTTCAATTTTGTATTTATTATGCTATATTCTTATATCCTTTACCCATAATTCTCTGCTGCCATTAATTACTTCTATTTTTATTTCTACAGCATCCTGTGGTACTAGTCCTGGTATTTTTTCGGGCCATTCGATAAAACAATAGTTACCCGAATAAAAATACTCTTCGTAACCTATATCATAAGCCTCCTGTACATCTTTTATACGGTAAAAATCGAAATGATAAACCAAAGAGCCATCAGCACATTCATATTCATTTACCAATGAAAATGTGGGGCTGCTGATTCCTGAATGGACCCCTAATGCTTTACAAATATACTTAATAAAGGTGGTTTTGCCGCTTCCCAAGGTGCCGGAAAATATAAACACCCTTTTGTTCTTAAATTCTGCTAATAAAACCTTTGCCGCCTGCTCTAATTCTTCTTCCTTCCTGACAGTACCTAATAATTTCATTGCCAAATATTATTTTGGCGATAAATGTATAAAAGGTATTATCATCTCTTCTAAAGAAATACCACCATGCTGGAAGGTATTCCGGTAATAACTTACATAGTGGTTGTAGTTATTAGGGTAGGCAAAAAACTTGTTTTCCTTGATAAAGAGGAATATACTGCTCACATGTTGACGGGGAAGGAAAGCATCGGCCGGGTTCTTCAGCATAAATACATCTTTTCCTTGGTAGGTAAGGCTTTTGCCCTGTTTGTAGCGCAGGTTGGTAGTCGTATTTTTATCACCAATAACTTTCGAGGGTTCCCCTACCTTTATAGTTCCATGGTCGGTGGTAATAATAAGCTTTCCGCCTATAGCCCTGATATTCTTAATAATATCACGGAGAGGGGAGTGCTGGAACCATGATACGGTGAGGGAGCGGTATGCCGCATCATCACTGGCAAGCTCGCGTATTACCTCCATTTCGGTGCGGGCATGCGAAAGGGTGTCTACAAAGTTATATACAATAGCATTCAGCTTATTGTTGGCAAGGCTGTGTATACTGTCTGCCAGCCTTTTTCCTGCCTCAAAATTGGTAATTTTATTGTAGGAGAACTTGATATCTTTTCCTGACCGTCTCAATAGTCCGGCAAGGAATTCTTCTTCATGAAGATTCTTGCCTCCCTCATCCTCATCATTTTGCCATTTTCCGGGATACATCTTTTCTATTTCCGAGGGCATTAAACCTGCAAAGAGGGAGTTTCGGGCATATTGCGTACAGGTAGGCAATATGGCAAAGTACATTTCTTCTTTGTCAGTGTAAAAGTCTTCCTCTATAATGGGTTGAAGCAATTTCCACTGGTCATACCGCAGGTTATCAATTACCACCAGGAATACCGGGTGGCTATGCTTTTCCACATCGGGCAATACTTTGGTTTTAATTAGTGTATGTGAAAGAACAGGCACATCCTTGCTTCTTCCATTGAACCAGTTTACATAATTCCGTTCAATAAACTTGCTAAATAAGGTATTAGCTTCCGATTTCTGCATGGCAAGTATTTCCTTCATGCTCGAATCAACTGACTTTTCCAGTTCCAGTTCCCAAAAGATGAGTTTTTTATACACATCTTCCCACTCTTTAATACTCAGGTTATCCGACAACATCATGCTGATATTGCGAAAATCTTGTTGGTAATTACTCGTTGTTTTTTCACTGATGAGCCTGTTCTTATCAATGTTTTTCTTGATGGAAAGCAATATCTGCCCGGGATTAACAGGTTTTATCAGGTAGTCTGAAATTTGCGAGCCTATGGCATTGTCCATAATGGCTTCTTCCTCGCTCTTGGTTATCATTATAACAGGAACCCGTGGTTTCAGATTCTTTATTTTGGTGAGCGTTTCCAACCCGGAGAGACCCGGCATGTTTTCATCCAGAAATACTAAATCGTATCCATCCTTGCTAAACTCGTCCACGGCATCGTTACCATTGGTAACCGTCTTTACATTAAAGCCTTTGTCTTGAAGGTATAACAGGTGGGGCTTAAGGAGATCTATCTCATCGTCTGCCCAAAGTATGCTTATTTTATCCATATATATATAAGTAATATTTATTTAATTGTCAGTAAAGAGTTGCCAGTTGTAAATTATTAAGCCTATGGAAAACCACCGATAACTGACGACTGACAACTTTTACTGAGTAAATTTACTTAATATTTGCTTTGGATGTTATAAGATAACTCTCTTTACGAGGATGCACAAATTTAGTTTCATTAAACGAGCTACGGGAGTTTTTGTTGTGAAAAGATGTTAAAGGAAATAAAAAAGCCCAACCTTCCGGCCGAGCCTTTTTGAAAACACCTACCTATTAACTACTTATTCAGTACGATTTTTCCTTCATTTATAGTAGCCCCGCCTTCTCCCAATGCCTTGTAGAAGTAAATCCCATTCGGTTGATTGCTTAAGTTTAGCTGGATAAAATGCCCGGAAACATTCTCCGTTTGGACTTTTTCTCCAATAATAGTATAAATATCTATGGTTTTAAGCACATTGTTTTCAGAAGCTATTTGAACAATTCCCCTTGTTGGATTTGGGTAAACCGTAATATTTCCTCCCGATGTTTGTAGATCTTCCATTCCTGCAACATGGTTGCCTGTAACGGTAACATTGTCAATAAAGATACCATTGTCCTGGTTATAGTATCCTCTGAAATCTACATAAACACTGTCTGAGCCACCCGGAATGGTAAGTGTTGCCGAATCATATTTAGGATTTGCATTTGAGTTTACAGTTTTATAACCGGGTATAGGAAGCGAATGGAGCGAACCATGTTTACCTATATAATAGAAGACTGCAAGGCTATCATCAAAGCCAAAATAATTACATGCTATATAATAGAACTTTACTTTAGCATTACTATATGTTTTTAGATTAACCAATGGTGTTACCAGGTCCGTTACGCAGGAAGTTGCTCCCCCATCCCACAGAGCTGCCATATAGTTTCCTTTATAGGCAGAAACGTTACTGTTAAGTACACTGCCCGATTGGGCCTCCTCCCATTTATTGGTTCCATTGGTATTGAATGCTCCCCCCCCCTTGCCAGGTACTGGGCATAGTGCCATTCTCCTCAAAGCCTTCATTGATTAAAACTGTTTGTGCATTTGAAAATGCAATTCCGGCAAATAATATTGCCACTGTGAATAGTCCTTTTTTCATGGTTTTTGATTTGTTTTTAATTAGGTTTTCTACCTGATTAAAACGAAAAGAATTTATCCGGTGTTGGGATTTTAGCAACTGGCATATTTTTGCAAATAATTTGAAACTGTAATACTTGTAACTATTTTTGAAATAAGTAGTTATGAGTAAAATATTGAGATATATTTGTAAACTAAAATAGTTAAAGTATTCCTAAAATATAGTTAATGAATACCTAAAAGGGCTCTTAATGCTTGTCTCTTAGCTTTGAAACATCCGGTTGTCCGGCATTCACCCAGGCAGTGTACCAAAAGTTTGACACATCTACAGCTGACGAGCGGAGTTGTTTTTCCACCATACCGTTCAAAGCCCTATTATAGGCTGCAATATATGCAGGAGTGTATCGTATTTTATTGTTTTTAGACGGCAGGTACTTTTCGCTTTTAGTAAAGTGGGTTGATACTTCTTTCTCCTTTATCAATACAATAGGGACCAATGAATAGGTCTGTTTTAAAATATTCCAAATTGTAGCAGCGGGGTCTTTTAAATAAACGGCTCCTCCATTTATATGTTGGTAAGTATCTCCGAAAGCCTCCGATATAGCTGATTCCCAAAGGGCATGTATGCCCTCCTGTCCTGTCAATTGTCCGTTATAGTTTGCTACCGTATGCAATGGTACATGTGCATCTGCTACGTAGTGGCCTATGTTCGCTGATGCTCTCAAAATAGTGTTTAAATCCTTTTTCTTAAAAGCATCGGTTAGTTTATTTTCCCAATAAATTACCTCCCAGGGTAAGGTGCCATATTTGTTCAATGTATCTTCTGAATACCTTTTGGCAGCGTCTTTCCAGTATTTGGGTAATACATCAAACGGATGGCTGCCGTAGTGGTCAATATTTATAAAGTGATGGGGGCCTTCGGCAGAGTCAATAAATTTCTTCTTATCAGGATCAACGGCGTGTATAGTGATGTATTCAATATTCCTTTTATAAAACCCTGCAAGTGGAGCGGGAACTCCATATACTGCCATTCGGTTGATTTTTTTGTGGGCGTAAAATCCCAATGAGAATGCATTGAGATAAATAATAATACCAGGTAAAATAAGGGCAACTGGGCGTATCCTTCTCATTTGCCTTTGTGACGCACAATATAATTGCCTTCCAGTATAGGAACTACAGGAGCCAGGTCTGGCGTAAGACAATATTTTACATCTTCCGAAAGGTTCAATTTCTCCAGGCGCTTGAAGTGTGATGATTTTTCCATAAAGCCCAGGAGATCCTTTTGTGCCAACTCGTACAATGTTTTAGATGCCAACGTTGAATCATAATTTGTTTCAAATAAATTTGTTTTATCTAACGTATAGGCAATAGCTCCTGCACAAAGTGTATCTTCCAGGTTGAAAAAATCCTTCCATCCTGCACACAGTAATATAATATTCTTATGCTGATGAGATAACCACTCACAAAGGATGCTAAGGTTAACAAATGAGCCAATAACAATACGAAAGGCTTTCCTGGCAGCACGAATGGCCTGTGTACCATTGGTGGTGGTAAATACAATAATTTTACCTTTTAGTTTGGGGTCCTTATATTCCGATGGGGAATTACCCAAGTCAAATCCTTCCACTCGTTGTGCCTGCCGTTCCGCCGCACACAAAAACCCTTTCGATTGAAAATTCCGTGCTTCTAATACGGAAGCTACTGGCAAAATTTTTTCTACCCCATTATGTAATGCAGCGCAAATGGAAGAAGTGGCACGCAAAACATCAATTACAACTATAATGCTGCTTTCATGCGGGTAAAGCGGAAAGGAGTGTGGAGAGAAACACACTTCAATGGTATGCTTAGTAGTTCCGGCTCCCATTTCCTTCAATTAGGCGGGTTTATAGAAAGGAATTTTAGTCACGGCAGTTTTTATCAGCTTATCCCTTATTTTGATAAATATTTCAGAACCCGGTTTGCTTAGCTCTGTTTTTACATAGCCCATTCCAATAGCTTGTTGCAATGATGGTGATTGAGTGCCGGAAGTTACAATACCAATGCTGTTTCCTGCTGCATCGGTTATCTCATACCCGTGCCGGGGAATGCCCTTATCAATCATTTTAAAACCTACCAGCTTACGGGATACACCTTTTTCCTTTTGTTCGAGTAAGGCATCCGAGTTAGTAAATTTTTTAGTGAATTTCGTAATCCATCCCAAGCCTGCTTCAATAGGGGAGGTCGTGTCATCAATGTCGTTACCATACAGGCAAAATCCCATTTCGAGGCGAAGGGTATCACGTGCTCCTAATCCGGCGGGTTTAATACCTTCTTCCTTTCCGGCTTCCAGTATGGCATCCCAAAATTTTCTGGCATCTTCATTTTTGCAGTAAATCTCAAATCCTCCGGCACCTGTATATCCCGTATTGGAAATAATAACATCATCAACCCTGCAGAAAGTACCCAACGCAAAAGTATAATAGGGTATTTGGCTTAAATCAACCGGCGTAAGTTTTTGCAATATAGCCGTAGCCCTGGGGCCTTGAATAGCTAATAACGAAGTAGCATCGGACACATTGTTCATAATAGCCCCTGAATCGTTATGAGACTCGACCCAGTTCCAATCTTTTTCCATGTTGGAGGCATTCACCACGACTAAGTATTTTTCATCGTTTATTTTGTATACGAGCAAATCATCTACAATTCCCCCTTTGTCATTTGGCAGGCAGGAGTATTGCACTTTGCCCGGGGTAAGCACCGAAGCATCGTTGCTGGTTACTTTTTGAATGAGTGGCAAAGCTCCTTTACCGGTAATGAAAAACTCCCCCATGTGCGAAACATCAAATATTCCGGCTTTGGTGCGAACAGTAATATGCTCATCATTTAACCCGGTGTAGGATACAGGCATGTTATAGCCCGCAAATTCCACCATTTTAGCTCCCAATGCAATGTGCTTTTCAGTAAGTGCGGTTTGTTTCATTTAATTTCAAATATATTATTAACTCCAAAAAATTTACGCTGTGTTATAAATCCCTCTGCATATTTTACTCCTATTATATATCCCCAATTGGAAGCTCTTTCCCTTATATGGTCCAAATAATAGGGTTGCGAAAGTACAGTTTGCGGCTCTGTAGAATCTTTAGAATAAAATTGCGAACCAAAAGCTTTAATGGCTTCCATTTTTTGTTCTATTTCATCGCTTATGTCCACCAAAAAAGATGGCTCATAGTTATAATGCTGCATAAAATAAAACAGTTGTGAAGGACGATGTGGCTCCTGTTTTTTACCTTCCCATTCGGTTTCTATTTTTTGCAATCCTGCATAAAAACAGGCTTCGGTAACCATTGCCGATGCCCTTCCATGGTCAGGGTGGCGGTCATTAGGAGGATTGGTAATTACAATATCCGGCTTATACTGCCTTATTTTCTGAATAATTTTATTCCGGTTTTCATGGTTATGTTCAAAATAGCCATCCATCATTCCCAGGTTATCCCTCACCAAAGCCCCAATTATTTTGGCAGCATTGGCAGCTTCTTTTAATCGCAATTCCGCGCTGCCCCTTGTTCCCAGCTGGCCTTCCGTCATGTCTATCATACCGACCTTTTTACCAGCCTTCACAGCTTTAGCTACTGTACCTGCACAAGCAAGTTCCACATCATCTGGGTGGGCAGCTATGGTAAGAATATCGAGTTTCATGTCGCTAAAATACGGTAATTATGAATTATGGCTCTGTTCAAAGCTCACATTATCCAGAAACCTCCCCTTTATGTCTTCTGTGGGAACCATACACCGGTCTCTTTTTCCAAATAATTTATACCTGTTTTTGGCAACCATTCGGTAAAACCCGTTGCGGATAAAGCGTGGTATAATGATAAAAACAAATATACCTTTCCAAATTCCACCGAAGGAAGTTACAATCTTAATTACTGCATCCGATTCAGTAAGGATTTTTTGTTTGTCATACAATACTATTGTCTCAGGCCTTGTAGTAGGGAGATTGAAGTGGGTGGACAGAGCAGTTCCATATGTAGATTGCAACGAGGCAAATTGAAAAGTCTGTTTTTTGTCTCTTTTCAATACGAATTGAACAAAGCTATTACACAAATTGCAAACCCCATCAAATAATATGACCATGTTGCAAAGTTACTACTCTTCACTCTTAGCTACGTTAAAATTCCAAATGTACTCTCACAGAATATATGCTCACAGGCCCCCGGTCACCGTTATATCCCGGATTCACCGCAAATTGATAGTCGGGAGTTATGAAAAGATGGTCAATAAATTTAAGTGAGTAATAGGCTTCTAAAACCTGCTCAGGCTGATAGTTTTCAAGTATTCCATCACCTATGATAAATCCATACCCGCCTGCATTTTCAAAATCCCTGTGTTCTTTAGATATACCATTTATAATATAGGCAATTCCAAAATTATCGCCTTTGCGGTGCCAAGCGGCTCCATCAAAACTTAAGCCCGGAGTAAAGGTCTGGTCAACCTCGGTAAATGCCCATGTTGCAGTTTTTCCATCACTCCATCCTGCTCGTGCGAAAACGCCAACATATTTACTTAATTGATAGCTAAAGCTTAGTCCAATGCCATATTTCTTATCTCCATTGTATGCAGTATCATTGTCTACATCTAGTGCTGCAGGATTTTTGGTTGCTTCATAATTTGCAATGGCATTTTCATAATAAGGTGCTCTGTTTTGGTTCATATAAAGTAGAACACTGAATGCTCCCGGTCGATTTGCCAATTTAAAGGTGAATCCGGTTTCAAAGGTCAGGCCAAAAGATTTGGTAAAATTAGGGTCCATTACAGGCCCGTTAGCATACGTGGGCTCCAATGCATCTGAAAATTCGGCATACCAGTTGGGTTCAATAAGTTGCAGCACAATCCCATAAGTATATCCCCTTGTATTGGCAGGGTAATCCCAAGCTCCGTTATCCATGAGTACCCAATTCATAAATTGTCCCCGGGCATCGTGAGAGTAAGTATTATTATCAAAAAAATCCGCAAGAGAGAATTTACCTGCTGTGATAGTTAATCTTTTAGTGGGTAATAATTGTCGGACTTGGTTTACGTCATCCTGCATCAACGTATCGTGGCTGCCATGCAGGGCAAATGATTGTTCAAAATAGCCCCTTGCAACATAGGCTGTTGTAATCGGGTTTCCCACCCTATAAATTTCTCCATTGGGGAATGCCGCAAGCCCTGTGGTACTACTAAATCCTTTACCACCTGATATTTCAGGGTTAAAATAAAGTCCGCCGTATTTCCATAAGCGGTAGCCCAAAAAAATGGTGGATGTAACCGACATGTCCTGCTCTGTAGTATCCTGTAGGCTGTTTTGCCCCGAATAAGGAGCATTGAATTTTCCATGATATTGGTCTATTACGGTTGCCTGGAAATGAAATGTCCAGCGGGAGCCGGTATCCTTTTTCACAGAATCATGAGGAAGCATCATAATGGGGAGGACTATGGCAGCGAGGTTAAGCATTGTAAGAGTAAGTTTTATAAATAGTCAATTAGGAAAGGGCTTAAAAATAACATTATACTGTTGTGTGTATATTAATTGGAAATTCCCTTAGAAGAAAGTATCGTAGAGCAGATATAAATTAAGAAGCAAAATTATTGCCGATACTGTCCATGCAATTATTTTAAGCAGTTTTTTATTTGCAAATGAACCCATCTTTGTTTTGTCATTTGTAAAAATTACAAGAGGAATTACCGCAAAGCTTAATTGCATGGATAAAATAACCTGGCTAAGCACTAATAAACTTGCTGTTCCATGTTCGCCCATCAAAAGTGTAACTATAAATGCAGGTATAATAGCAATCAGCCTGGTGATAAGCCTGCGGAGCCAGGGCTTTAAGCGTATATGAAGAAACCCTTCCATCACTATTTGTCCGGCAAGTGTCCCTGTTAAAGTAGAGTTTTGCCCTGATGCAAGCAGTGCTACAGCAAATAAAGTGCTGGCAAGTGTTGTTCCTAAAAGAGGCGTAAGTAATTTGTGGGCATCCATAATATCTGCTACATCCTGGTGCCCGCTTGAATGAAAGGTAGCGGCAGCAACTATAAGTATAGCCGCATTGATAAAAAAGGCAGACATGAGAGCGACTGTGCTGTCAATTCCTGCAAATTTTATGGCCATTTTCTTGCCCACTTCTGTCCGGGGGTAATTGCGCGTTTGCACAATGCTTGAATGCAGGTAAAGATTATGAGGCATTACAGTTGCCCCCAAAATACCTATGGAAATGTATAACATGGAAGGATTCGTCACAATTTCGGCATGTGGTAATAACCCGCTAAGTAATGGGAATATTTGTGGATGGGAGGCTATAATTTCAAAACTGAAAGCTCCTATAATGGTAAAGATAAGCGCTGCCACGAGCGCTTCTATAAACCGGAAGCCTTTATATTGAAAGAAAAGGATTACTAACACATCCAAAGCCGTCAATGCAACGCCTAATGTAAGTGGCAGCCCAAATAAAAGGTTTAATGCAATGGCAGAGCCTATAACCTCTGCCAAGTCACATGCAGCAATAGCAATTTCACAAAGTACCCAAAGGCTAAAGCTTACTGCCGGGCTATAATGATCGCGACAAGCCTGGGCAAGGTCGCGCTCGGTTGCAACGCCCAATTTTACGGCAAGGTATTGCAGCAGAATCGCAAATAAATTAGATACAAATATTACGGACATTAAGGTATAACCAAAACTAGCCCCGCCTGCTATATCGGTTGCCCAGTTGCCCGGGTCCATATAACCTACAGCTACCATTAACCCCGGACCTGAAAATGCCAGTAGTTTTTTCCAAAAGCTTCCGTGCAGAGGTACTTTTATACTGGAAAATACTTCCGGCAAAGAGTTGGCTGAAGAAGCTCTGCGCCAACCCAGAAAGGTTTTAGTATGGGTCTTTTCCTTATCCATTTTCTGAATGATGGTGCAAACATACAAATAATATTTCATGTAACTAATAAAAAAAATTAGGTAAGACTAATAATTTTTATATATCATTAGTTTTTAATAACTTTGTACTCCTAATAATTAAATATGGGTTCTTTATCTGAAGAAAACTATCTGAAAGCCGTTTATCATCTCTCTCAAACAAGCGATAAAAAAGTTACTCCTACCGCCATTGCAAGGGAATTGTCTAATAATCCCGCTTCGGTAGTGGACATGCTAAAGAAACTTGGAGATAAAAAACTGCTTACGTATAATAAAGTGAAAGGAGCAAAGCTTACTGAGAAAGGGACAAAGCTTGCACTGGAGATAGTTCGTAAACACAGGCTTTGGGAAGTATTTCTTCTTGATAAATTAGGTTATAAATGGGATGAGGTACATCCTTTGGCTGAACAATTGGAGCATGTGGGGGGAAGTGAATTTGCTGCCCGGCTCGATAAATTCTTAGGCTTCCCTACATACGACCCGCATGGGGACCCTATTCCCAAAGCTGACGGACGCGTTGCCGAAGTGTCGAGGACCATGTTGATTGAAGTTGAACCCGGCAAATCATATAAGGTAATGGCTGTTAAGGATGATTCACCGGAATTTCTGAATTATCTTCAAAAGCTGGGAATTGGAATTGGTACTAAGCTTAAAGTAATTGAGAAGATACCCTTTGATGGTTCCTTAGTAGTGCAGATTGAAAAGGATGCTAATACTACTATCTCCAATAAGTTTGCCCAGAATGTGTTGGTAGGATAATAACCTACGATTTTTTTGACCCAAGCAGTACATCTATCTTTCCCAATAAATTTTTTGCCTGTGTATCGTCCGGGTATTTTTTCAATACCAGTTCAAGATATTCTTTGGTTTTATCATATTGCTTTTTGTAGCCATACCAACCTGCCGTATTCATAAGCGCCTGGCGGTCGTCAGGGTTATATGACAGGGCTTTATCATAGTATTGCTTAGCTCCTTCCACGTTTCCTTTTTGGAGCTCTAAAAAGCCTTTATTGGTGAGTGCAGAAATATATTCCGGGTTTTGGGAAAGAATATAATCATACACTTTTTCTGCTTCATTGTTCTTATTAAGCGCCCCCAGCGCAACTCCCAACTTATTTTCAAATTCTAACACATAAGGAGCTAAATCGGTAGCTCGCTTATAAAAGGAATAAGCATTTCCCAAGTCATTCATTTGGAAATAAGCTTCCCCAATTCTATAAGCTGTCCAGGCATCTGCATTGCTATAATCTTCATGCGTAAGGATACTATCAAATAAATACTTTGGACTAACAATGCTTACATAATAGAGTATCTTTTGATAATTTATTTTGTAGAAACTGATATCGACAAGCGAAGCAAAACTCTTTTTTATATCAGCAGGTGAGTCATCAAGGAAATAATGTTTGGCGGAATCCAGCAATAAAGGCTTGTCCGATTCAAAGCTTGAAAACTGTTGTATAAAAGCCCGGCCTCTTGTATAAGCAGATGGATTGGGATTATTTACATCATACAGGGTTATAAACTTTTTTACCTTTTCCTTATCTTTTTTCTTTACAGGTATGCGTATATAGTGGTCGGTAGTAATTACGTGGGGGATATCAATCGTATTGCCTTTGGGCATGTGGCAGCTTACGCAGTTATCATTTACCTTATTGCGGACTTCTATTTTTTCAGTGCATTCAGGTTGGGTTAGCTTTCCGCCATGGCAATTCTGACAAATAGTATTATAGGAATTATCATTCACTGAACGGACATCTAAGTGGGGATTATGGCAGGTTACACAGGTTAATGATTTTTGATATGGCTTCAAAGAACTCTTATCGTCTTTTCCCGGTTTCAGGCTTTGCAGGTAGCATTGGCTCATCTTTAACCGGGCTATGTGGGAGGCCATAATGTACTCGTCTTCCATACCTTCGTATTTGGGCATAAATACGTCTTCAATGTCTGAAAGCTTCATTCCCGGTCTGAAATCGTAAAATGATTTGCCCGGTTTTAATACCGCATTCCCTTGCAGGTGGCAGCGCTGGCAAACATCAACTTGCAAGTCAACCGGCAGCTTGGCAGGATTTACAATGGTATAGTCAATGGCTTTTGTCGTATCTACGGTATGTCCGAGCTGTATTGCCTGAACATGCAATTCTCCTGCTCCGTGGCAGCGTTCGCAGGCAATTCCGTTTGGTACACCGGTATATTTATTGTTGGAGCCTTTTACGAAATCAGGATAAGAGTTATGGCAATTCATGCACTCTAAGCCAACTTCGCGGGAAAAGCGTGAGTTAAACCCATCAGAAAACCCCGGGGCTAAATCCCACCTGCCCTCCTGTGTGTAAAAGGTTATAGGATCCTGGTATAAATAGCCATTCACCCGGTAGATATGGGAATTGGTATGCTGCCCCGAACCAATGATATAATTTATTTGTTGTTCACGTTTGTAAATGGTATCTTTTCCTTGTAAGCGGAATTCTAATATATAGAGACTGTCTTTTTTCCAGAAGGGGTGGTAATAGAAATCTTTGTCTTTATCATAAACAACGACATGGGGGCCAAACTTAGCCGAGCTTTTAGTTTTGCTTGCCACGTCAAACGATTCCCCCATCCCCGTATGGATAAAAGAATTGTAAATGCTTTGGTGGCATAACATGCAGGTCTTCGCCCCGACATATTTCACCGTGTCATTAATATTCAAATAATGGTGTGCAGTATCGAGTATGGAAAGGAGTGATGCCTTTTGTTGTTTTGCAGGAGTATGGCAACGTATAACTGAAAGGGTTACTAATCCCGATAAACCAAGTATAAATAATATCCGTATTCTACTGGCGCGTTTCACTCCGCTTTATTTTCTTTATCCTTTTTCCGGTTTTCTTTAATGATTAAGCGAATGAGGCCAAAGAATCCGATGACAATAAGCAGGGCTATAGGCGAAAGTAAAAAGATAAAAGTATAGGAAACAGGATTAAATAATAACATGGGTTTAGTGATTTTGTAAGGCTTTGGGTTGTGAAAGTTCTTGTATCCTATTCTTTATTTGAGCCATAGTGTATTTGGGCAAAGTTACATCGTTTGGCGCACAAAAAACCGAAAGACATTCTTTTAGCAGCCCTTTAGTTTGTGCCAATGCAAGTAATTCAAAAATATAATTGCTTTTGGAAAATTCTTCAGAATAAGTTGTTGCAAAAAGCTCCTTAATAGGGGAGAGGCAGGTTTTGTCAGTATTGCCGAGGGGGGGCAAATCTTTGTAAAGATTCTCTAAGAATGAGAGGATGTTATTATTTGTTTCTATATGGACAAACAGTGTTGGTATTTTTTTCCGCTGCAATGTGTCTATTAATCTCACCAATGGACTTCCATTATCTAATTTACGTGCTGTGAGCGAATAATATTTTCCTTCATACGCAAGTGCAATATGTGGGGGTACGTCATTTATTCCAATCAACAGCAACCATAGCCCTTCTTCAAGCTCCTTAATTGATTTAAGGGGAGTTGCACTAAACGAGAAACTATTATTGTCTTCCAAGAACAACATAAATAATTCTTAAATCACAAATCTGAATTCTAAATTTTTATTTCTCCTTTGAAAACAAAGGTGGCAGAACCTTCCAGCCAAATATCCGAAAAACCTTTGTCAGTTTGCTTAAACCATACTTTCAACATTCCACCCATGGTTAAAATATCACAGCTATCTTCACCGGTGGCAAGCCCTTTGCTGGCAAGTACCAGCGCTGCAGCTACTGTTCCCGTTCCACAGGAAAGGGTTTCATCTTCCACACCTCTTTCATAGGTTCTGATTAATGGCACATTGTTAGCAGACACCTCAACAAAATTCACATTGATGCCGTTTTTCTTAAAGGGTGCCCTGTTCCGTATGGTTTTACCATCAATTTTAACAGGCATATTCATTATATTCTTCACCATAGTAACATAATGTGGAGAGCCTGTATTCAACATATAATACGTTGCATGATTATTGATATTTTTTACATCGTTCATTTTTAATTTTACGGTATGTTTTCCTGTAAATACCGCTTCATGTTTCCCGTCAATCGCAATAAACTTTGCTAATTTTCCATCGACCATATCCAATTTTTTTGCCAGGTGGGTAATGCATCTTCCCCCATTTCCGCACATAGAACTTTCCTTGCCATCCGCATTAAAATATACCATTTCGAAGTCATAACCTTTCTTATTTTGCAGCAACATCAGTCCATCGGCACCTATGCCAAAATGCCGGTCACATAGTTCCTTCCATAAAGCAGTATTATTAGCTTTCAGCTTTTTCTTGCGGTTATCAATGAGTATAAAGTCATTTCCTGTCCCTTCATATTTATAGAATGGTATTTTCATAATCCCAGTTTTTTTAATACTATTTTATCGGCAACTTTTTCAAATGGTTTATAATCGTCCGTATATTCCACCTTATAGGCACTTTGGTTCACAACCAGGTAATAAGTATCCTCGTCATGGGTAAGATTAACAGGTGTTACAGGATTTATGCCATATAAAATAATTTTTCCCCTCGACATTTTATAGCCTTTATAATTAAGGGGCGATTTCCAAAATTCCACCCGGTAGTTTGGCGACTCTTTCGAATTACCTACATCACTCATAGCCGCAATAGTGGAATCTGTTTGTTGGTTTTTTTTATTTGGCCTGGCAGTATCTTTATTTAATAAAGGTACCGCTAATACAGCCACAAGTTGGTTTGTCATTACCACTACGTCAGTATCCTGGGGCATACTAGTGGATGCAGTATTAGATGGAAAAGTATTTTGTGTTTTTGTGCCGGGCTGGTTCACGGATGTTTTGGTAGCCACTGGTGCAGGGTTTTTCGAGTTATTTTGTGTGGGCGTAGCAGGCTTTTTAGCATCCGGAATTAGTTTTCCTTGTATACTATCTATCCGTTGTGACAGCTCACTTTGCCTCAGGTTAATTTTATTGAGGCTAAGGTGAAGTTCCTTAAACTGGGTGATTAACTCTTTTATGGCAACACTGAACAGAACACCTATGGTTAAACCGGCAACCAGTCCAACACTGAAAATAAATATTTTATTTCTCATTACGATAATCCCTGTTTGGGAAAACAGGAGCGCAAAGTTAACAATTTTTCACAGTTAATAATTGTTAAAGATACGAGTGTTTACAAGGCTTGTAACGATATTTGTATCCGAAACTAATAATCTATTTAAGTATATGAAAACAGTCAGAAAATTCTTAGCAGTATTTACCATCGCCCTTATGGGAGCAGGTGTAGCACTAACTATTGACCACTATTATTTACAGCAGGCTTATAATTATGGATCAGAAGCATCAATAAGGAATCCCGCCCCGGTGAAATTAGCAGGATTGAAAACCATGCTGCCTGAAAACAACATAGACTTTGTAACGGCAGCACAAAAGGGTGTTCCTGCTGTGGTATATATTGAATCGAAAGTGAGAATGGAAGGTGAAAGAACGTATAATTCTATCTGGGATTATTTTTACGGACAATCCCATCCTAATATTGTGGAAGGTGAAGTGAGCGGCTCCGGTGTTATTGTTTCTGCCGACGGGTACATTGTTACCAATAACCACGTGGTGGATGAAGCGGGTAAAATAAGAGTTACGTTAAGCAATAAGAAAATGTATACAGCAAAGGTGATTGGAAAGGACCCCGAAACAGACCTGGCTCTGCTTAAAATAGATGCAAGCAATCTTCCTTATATAGAATATGGAAACTCGGATGACTTGCAAATCGGGCAATGGGTATTGGCTGTAGGAAATCCTTATAACCTTACCTCAACGGTAACGGCAGGTATTGTAAGTGCCAAAGGCAGAAACATTGATATACTGCCCCGTGAAGTAGCCTCGCACAAGATATATCCTATTGAATCATATATACAAACCGATGCGGCCGTTAATCCTGGTAATAGTGGAGGAGCCTTGTTGAATACAAATGGCCAATTGGTGGGTATTAACTCTGCCATTGCATCTACCACCGGTTCCTATACGGGTTATTCATTTGCCATACCTGTGAATTTGGTGAAGAAGGTTGTCGCTGATTTGCTTCAATATGGTAATGTGCAACGGGCTTTTATAGGTGTAAGTATTAAGGATGTAAATGAAGAAATAGCTAAAACAGCAGGACTTAACAACATCAGCGGGGCTTATGTTGATTCCCTTACCCCTGAGGGTGCTGCAAGAGTTGCCGGAATTAAACAAGGTGATATTATTTTGAAAGTGGGCGGACAGGATGTAAATGATGTATCGAGCCTGGAAGAACTGGTAGGCAGGTACAGGCCCGGTGACAAAGTGGATGTTACTGTAATGCGCAATGGAAGCGAGGTGGTTATTCCTGTTACTATGCGCAACCTGGATGGTACTACCTCGGTTGTTATGCCTGATAAAACTCCCGACATGGTTTCCATATCCCAAATTGGAGCTGCTCTTTCACCCGTATCTGATGATGAAAAGCAACATCTGAATATAAAAGGCGGAGCGAAAGTGGCACAGCTAAATGAAGGAACGTTGAAACAGGTGGGGGTGAGAAGAGGATTTATTATAACCTCTATAGACCATCATAAAATTAGCTCCCCCGAAGAAGTTAAAGATATCCTTAACCAAACTTCCGGTGGTGTGTTGGTTGAAGGAGTCTATCCTAATGGAATGAGGGCTTATTATGCCTTCGGGATATAAGATTGTTTTCTTTTTTGTGTTTTGTGTAGCCTTAACCTTTTCCCTTTCCTTATTTTAAGGGGAGGGATAAAAGGGGAGGTTGAGAAGCCAAATGCTTTCTTTTGATAAACAGTGTTTTAAGGTACAGGGGTTAAATTTTGGATGGAAACCGGATTTTTTTTTCTTATATTTGCAAAAAATCTATACATCCCCACTACCACACAACTCCAAAAAATATAGATGAGACAGCTAAAAATCACTAAATCAATTACTAACAGGGAGAGTGCTTCGTTAGACAAATATTTACAAGAAATTGGTCGCGAAGAACTTATCACTGCTGAAGAAGAAGTAACATTAGCAAAAAAGATCCAGGAAGGCGACGAATTATCCCTTGAAAAACTTACCAGGGCAAACCTGCGTTTTGTAGTTTCTGTTGCTAAACAGTATCAAAACCAGGGTCTTAGCTTACCCGATTTAATCAATGAAGGCAACCTCGGGCTAATTAAAGCTGCCAAGCGTTTTGACCCAACCCGGGGGTTCAAATTCATCTCTTATGCTGTGTGGTGGATTCGCCAATCTATTTTACAGGCTTTGGCGGAGCAGTCTCGTATTGTGCGCTTACCACTTAACCAGGTAGGTTCATTAAATAAACTGAACAAGACTTTTTCTCGCCTTGAGCAGCAATTTGAGCGTGAACCGCTTCCGGAGGAACTTTCAGAGATATTGGAGCTTCCTATGGATAAGATAAAAGATACTATGCAACTTTCCGGCAAGCACGTATCCGTGGATGCGCCTTTTGCTAATGGAGACGATAATAACAGCCTGCTTGATGTACTGGTGAACCATGATTCACCTCGCGCTGACAGTATGCTGATAAAAGAATCATTAAAAAGAGAAATTGAACGTTCCCTTTCTACCCTTAATGAAAAAGAAAAAGAAGTAGTAAAACTTTTCTTCGGGCTGGATGTACCACATCCGCTTACCCTGGAAGAAATTGGAGCCAAGTTTGCACTCACCCGCGAAAGGGTTAGGCAAATTAAGGAAAAAGCTATCCGCAGGCTCCGCCATACTTCCCGCAGCAAATTGTTAAAGGCCTATTTGGGATAATCCCCCGTATTAAAGTACTAAAGGGATTGTCATGTGTTGAAACCCCGGCTTAGTCCGCCGGGGTTGTTTTTATATTATCTCACCAAGGCCACATTTCCCTTGCGTTCAATTTGGGAGCCGTCTCTCAGCGTTGCCTTTAAAAACCATACGTAAGTTCCCATATTTAGAGGCAATCCTTTATAGTTACCATCCCAGCCATCATTTACGTTGGTAGATGAAAAAACCGTATTGCCCCAGCGGTCAAATACTTCAAAGGTCATGTCGGTAATACAGTCCCCTCTTACATAGAAAAAGTCGTTATGGCCGTCTCCATTGGGAGAAAAAGCATCAGGAATAAATACATCTCCGCAAATTACGTCTACAGTTATAGTTGCTATTGTAGTGCACCCATTTTTATCCGTAATATTTACTGTATAAGTAATAGTGTTAAGGGGGCTGATATTTATTGTGGCACTGCTTCCCTGGTTATTAGTCCAATTGTAGGTATAAGGTGCTGTTCCTCCCGATGCTGATGCAGTAAGGGTACCGGTTGCTCCTGCGAGTATGGTCCCGCTCGAAGATATCGAAGCATTGAGGATTTCGGGCTGGGTGATAGTAACGGTATCAACTGCTGCACATCCATAAACATCAGTTACCATAAATGTATAGGTTCCGGGAGCCAGGTTAGTAATAGTATCGCCGGAACTATTAGTGGGGTACCATGCATAGGTATAGGGTGGTGTCCCTCTTGATGCTATGGCTTTAGCTGTTCCATTTTTTTCATCAAAGCAGCTTACCTCCTTTACATCTGTAGAGGGTATGGCAACACTGGGATTGGAGCTGGGGAGAATACTAATTGTGTCGCTTATGATAGTGGAACAATTTACCATGGCAGTAACCGTATAAGTTCCTGCACAAAGGTTATAAACAAACTCGCCCACATTACCATTACTCCATGAAATTTGTTCCGGCTCGCAGCCCGATAAGGACACATGTGCCGTACCATTGCAGCCTGAACAGGCGGGAGTAGACGATTTGGTTAGAGATGGTAAAAATGAAGGTATGGAATAGGATGCTACAAATCCATAGCCGCAGGCATAAAGAATTCCGGCAGGTAAAACATGAAGGTCGTAAACAGTATCAGAAGACGAAGGTAGATTCAACACATTGACAATATTAAAGCTACTGTCCAATACGTCAATGGTACTTCCGTTTCCAATATAAATATTTTCGCAGTAGTCGGCGTCAATTCCTCCGCAAGTAATTAACTCCTCGTTGAATGACCCTCTTACATCAGGATTAATCCATTTAGATGATAATAGTGTACCGCTATTCTTATCATAGCTTGACATAAGCCTTCCATCCCATATATATACAGTATTCGCTGTGGAAACAATCCCATTTATTCCATTAGCTGCTATTTCACCGTTAGTTTCCAAAGGAATATCATTTACATAGCTATTACTTTGCAATTCTACAAAAGCATGTGTATCATAATTCATATACGCGGGTGGAACAACCGATGGTAAAGGGCATTGCATTAGTACATTGTCAAAATCACTGCTAAAATCATTTGCAACAGATGTTGCCATATAACAATAAGGCCCTTGTCTGTCAGCTGTAAGAACAGCTATGTCATGTTTTCCGTCAATTGCCCCGAGCACATTAATAGTATTAATTCCTGATAAGGAAGTATCTGTCGTTGCAACCTGGCAAACATCCACTCTTCCACCACCTCCAATAATTATTTGGTGTGTGCAGTAATTTAAATCTATCCTCCAAAATTCAGACATTGTGGGCCCCGCCTGCACACTATTTACAATCTTCCCCAACGTATTGACTTTTATGATTTCAGCCCCCCCTGCGCCATCGTTTACTCCTTCAGCAACGTAACTTGTTCCGGTAGTTTTATCTGTTACAAAATCACCGTAATAATAATTCCCCAATGTGTCGGGGAAAGCAACGTTATAAATCCATTGCAAATTGCCGGAGCTATTAATTTTTGCCAACTGGTAAGGGCCATATCCACCATACATATAAACATTTCCGATGTTATCATAACATATATCGTAAAGGCCATCGTATTTGGTGAATGCGGGATTGGTAATCCAAAGTGATGAAGAAGTTGCAGTTTTTAGAGATAATCCTATTTCTTTATTCGACTCATCAATGTTCATGGGAATGCTTTCCTCATCTTGTTTCAATAGAATGAAATCTCCTATGTCATTTCGAATAGTAACGTTTACAGAAGTTCTTTTACCGGAGGCAACCATACCTTCATAAATAAGCTGAACATTACCGGTATCTGCCCCAGGATGAGAATAAATCGTACAGAGTAAACTACTTGCATTAGCTGGAAAAGAATATTCCAAATCTATTCCGGGATGAAGGTTTCGGCAGAGTATTCTTTTAAAAGCATGGGCAATTGTTGTATGTATTGTATCCTTTGAATGCGAATAATAGAAGCTCACTTCATCTTCAGGGATGAATTGTACAAATGGATTTGTGCCTTTCCAGTTAAATTTTGCAAGATGATTAATTTTTGTTACGATTGCCTCATCCGGGTCCCTATCTTTTTTCCCGCTTTCCCTGTGAGATTTTTTTATTTCATCATAACTATATAGAATCCCTTTATTGGTAAAATAAATATCTACTCCTCCCAACGTGGTTTTGTAAGAAATTTTCTCTCCGGCCGGAGCTTTCTCATCAAACTGGCCCTCTCCGTTTTCAATAAAAACTCTTTGTTGCAGCGGATTCTCTATTCTCCAGTTTAGTTTAGGGCTTACTGTATGTTGGCCGTATAAACAACAAGGCAATAGTAAAATAGGCAAGCAGTAAAAACCGAGTTTCATTATCTTAATTGAATCTATATTCCAAACTTACGAATTTTTAAGATAATTCTTAAATCTCAATAGTCCCTTTTAAATAGGTTTTAGCCTGTCCGCTAATCAGTACTCTGTTACCTGAGTAAGAGCATTGTAGGTAGCCCCGGCGTGGTGAAAGCTGGATAGCGCTGAGGTCGGTTTTTCCTAACCTGTTTGCCCAATAGGGTGTAAGAAGTGTATGGGCAGAGCCGGTTACAGGGTCCTCATCAATGCCACTACCGGGGGCAAAAAAGCGGGACACAAAATCAGAATTTTTACCTTTTGCAGTTACAATCACTCCCCGTATCCGTTCTTTTTTTAGTATCGCATGGTTGGGGATAATTCCTATGATATCATCCTCATTCTCATAAACGAGCATATAATCCGTTTTTCCTTTCCATTCTTCTATCGGAAGCTTATTAAAGGCACTTCTCATTTCCGTGGTCAGGGTATGTGGATTCACAATATCGGCAGGGAAATCGAGTGTAAGTATATTTCCGGTTTTGGTTACAAGCAACGGCCCGCTTAAGGAATCAAAAGTGATTACGTTGCCACTAAAACCCTCTTGCTCAAAAATTATATGAGCAGTGGCTAATGTGGCATGCCCGCATAAAGCAACTTCCACTACAGGAGTAAACCACCGGATATGAAACCGGTCATTTTCTTTTACATAAAAGGCCGTTTCAGCCAGGTTGTTTTCCATAGCTATGTTTTTGAGCATTTCATCACTTAGCCAGGTTTCAAGAGGGCAAACGGCAGCAGGGTTACCTCCAAACAGGTGGTCTGTAAAGGCATCTGCCTGGTATATTTTTATTTTCATAATTGGTTTTGTTTTTTTAGGTAAAGATTTCGGTACAATTTAGTATTTTGACTATCTCCCATCAGCTGGTAATATTGGTATAATACTTTATAGGGTTTTATAAATCCGGAATCTATAGCAAGAGATTTTTTCCATAGCGCTACCCCGTCTCTCTCATTGCTGTCTCCCTGGAAAACAACTAATCCCAGGTTAAATACAGCAACGTTGTTATTAGGGTGAAAATAGAGTTCCTTTCTCAGTTCCTTTTCTGCATCAGGGTAATCGTTCAAGTGTATATATTCTCCGGCAATGTTACTATGTGCATTTTCAACCGTAGAATCTCTTTTCAATGCTTCGCGGTAAGCTTCAATAGCATGCTGATAATCCCCAATTTGTTCGTAATGCTGGGCAAGATACATACAGGGAAGTACTGCTTTGGGTGAAGTTTCTACTGCACTCTTATCAAAACTAAAACGATCATGGAAAATAGGTAGCCGCGAGGCTGAAACAGAATAAAACTCTACAACAGTTATAAGAAGTAAAACCAACCCTGCCTTTGAGTTGACGGGGAGTATCCCGGCATTTTTCACCATATCAACTTGTGATAGTATGAGTATAATTCCTATCAGGGGAAGATATGCCCGGTGTTCTAATCCACTAAAACCTGAAAAAAATGATGGAATGAGGAAAAGCAAAAACCATAATAATCCAAACATAACAAGCGCCATCTTTTTTTGTTTGCTAAAGAATAAGAAAGCACCTACAAGTAAAATTGCTGCTAATCCAATGAGATAATTTGTATCGGCAGCAGTGGAGAAAACGGAAAGATTAAAAGGCAGGATTGCTTTGCCAGCATACTGTATAAAATAGGGGCTATTCGAAATAAAAGAGTGCAACATACTCTTAGCTGAACTGTGACTATTATTTAGTGCAAGGGCATGTTGCCGTATAAGTAGCCAGGGGATTATACAGAGCAGGTAAGCCAGCACCAATTTTTTATAAAGAGGATTGGTGAAGGGTTCTTTAAATACAGATCGCAGCAAAATGAAAATGGCCGGAATAAATAGTACCGCATTTTCTTTCGTAAATAATGCCAATAGAAAAAACAGAATATGTAGTGCAAAGGTTCTCCCTTTTTTTGATGCCCTGTATTTAATAAGTGACAAAAGCGATAACAAAATAAAAATGGCTAATAGTGAATCATTGCGCCCGGGTATCCAGGCTACAGCCTGGTTCAGCAGGGGATGAACGGCAAAAATAAGGGTTAATAAAAGGGAAGGCAGCCGGGCAACCTGCAATTGCAATAGCAACAAGAGCAATAAAATGCAGGCAAGTCCATGATAAAATATATTGGCCTTCAAAAAGGGAAGTGGATTGGGGTATGTTCCGGAAGTATTAGATAGATGAGCATCTACCATAAAAGATAATGTCATTACAGGACGATAATAAGATGCGAGGGTATCCTTTTGGTTGGGTAGTTGAAATACCCCCTGTGTAAAGGCTTTGGGAATATTATTGAAATGCTGAAGAAAAGAATAATCTTTAACTATGAGCGTTGAATCATCAAGGTCAAGGAAGTCATTGCTTAATAATGTATGATAAAGAGAAAAGATACTAATACAGATAATTAAAATGGCAGCAGGAAGAAACCATTTACTGTGGTTCGTTTCGGGTTGCTTCTTTTTTCTTTCTGTAACCGCCATACAGGGCTATAGAAATCAAAGATACCGTATATTCCTTTTAAGGAACTAAATAAAACAGGATAGTCACAATCAAACCGCATAATACTCCGGTAAGAATCATTTTTTGCGCTTTTCTCTTATCAGCTTTTCTCATCTCCGCTTCTTCCACCGAGCTATATTGCCCCAAATCGGTGAAGTTAAAAATACCTCTCATGCCAAAATTCACACAAAATTTAAAGTTCCATTGCTCAATACCTATTACCAACGATACAATAGGGAAGAAAACTAAAAACCTCCATAGTTTATCGGCATGAGTAAGTAATAATAAAGCAACAATTACTACAGTAAGCACACCTAAAAAAATAGCACTGTTCCTGCGTTTTGCTACTTCTTTCTTGCCAATATTGCAGGTGCCGGGAATATATTCTTCATCTCTCATTGAAAAGTGGTCTAATAGATTAGGCGATAAAGTTAAGTTGTTTTCCGGTAATTAAGTATAGCCCATGTATTAAGTACAAGCCCAATTAAGAATACATAAAGTAATTGCATCATTATGTCATGAAGCCCGCTGCCTTTTATAACCACCATCCGCATTACATCTATAAAATAACTTATCGGGAAAAGATGGGTTACAACTTTTGCCCAGCCTGGCATACTGTCAATAGGCGTATACAAGCCGCTCATCATGTTAAATATCATCATAAAGAGAAACATCAATGAGTTGGCTTGTTGCTGGGTTTCTGCGTAGGTGGAAACAAGCAGCCCAAACCCTAATATAGCGAATAAAAATACTAAAAGGAAAAGATAAAGAACGGCTAAATTGCCAAGAGGTACTATACCATAACCTATCCAGGCTATAAGCATGCCAAAAGAGAAAACAATCGCGCCCATTACTACAAATGGAATAAGTTTACCCAGGATGAACTGGTACTTTTTAATGGGGGTTACGTTAATCTGTTCAATGGTGCCCAGCTCTTTTTCTTTTACAATGTTAAAAGCTGCCGATAAGCCTGCAATACCCGTAATCAGCGATACCAAAATAGCCGGTACCATAAAAATGTAATAGGTGAGGGAAGGATTATACCAGAAAGATGGAACAACATCAATGGTGGGCTGGGGTTCCGTGCGTTCGGGCTGTATCCATTGAAGGCGTATATCGTTATTATAGTCTGTTATAATGTTACTCAGGTAAGCAAATCCTATGCTTGCTTTTACTCCGTTTATGGCATTCACTTCTATTGCCATTTTCTGGCTCCCTTCCCGAATTAGGTTACGCTCAAAACCTTCCGGAATTTCCATAACGATATCTGCCTTATCATCTTCAATCAGCTTGGTTGCTTTGGAATTGAAGTCGGTATAATCAGCCAGTTTGAAATATCCTGAAGATAATATTTTATTAGGCAACTTTGCAGAAATGGATGAATGGTCATGGTCGACAATGGCAATATTGATATTTTTAATAGTGTAATTAGCTGCCATTGGCAACAGGATAAGCTGAATAGCGGGTGCTATGAAAAGCCTTCCTATGAATCCCCTATCGCGGAATATCTGCCTGAATTCTTTCTGTAATAAAAACCAAAGTGGTCTCATTATTCTAAACGTATTTTGAAGTTGCGGAGAGCAATTAATAAAAAGAATAAGGTCATTCCTATCAGGATAGTGGTCTCTTTCCAGATGTAAGAAAACCCGAGTCCTTTCAGCATAATATCTTTTACAATGATGTAATACCACCGGGCAGGAACAATGTTTGATATTACTTGCAGCACGATAGGCATATTTTCAATAGGAAACAGATAGCCGCTCAGTAACATGGTAGGCAACATCATTCCCAGCATAGAAGCAAACATGGCAGATTGCTGTGACGAAGTAATGGTGGATATTAAAAGCCCCAGCGAAAGGGAAGTCATAATTAATAAGGTGCTTTCCAAAACAAGGAGCAGTATGCTGCCTTTAACAGGGAGGTCAAGCGCATAAACACTTAATAAGAGAATAGCACCAAGGTTAACCAGTGAAAGAAGAAGATAAGGGATTGCTTTGGCAATAATTATTAATACAGGTTTTATGGGCGATACAAGCAATATCTCCATAGTGCCTAACTCCTTTTCGCGTACAATGGAAACGGAGGTCATCATAACACATACAAGAAGGAGCACCATAGCCATTACTCCCGGAACAAAGTTGGGCGCGCCTCTCAGGTCAGGATTATATAGCATCCTCACTTCAGGGTGTATGGAATAGGGGAGAGACGAATTTTGTGAAAGCTGGGACTGGTAATCATTAACGATGGAAGTAATGTAGCTGGTAAGCGTGGTAGCGGTATTAGGGTCAGAGGCATCGGCGATAACTTGCAGCGATGTTTTATTCAAGTGTAGAAGGTCGGTGTTGAAATTAGCGGGAAATACTACGGCGAGTTTTATTTTCCCGGTTTTAAATGCTGCATCAATTTGTGCAGGATTCATCAACGTTTTTTGAACATTGAAAAACTTGCTTCCCTCAATTTTATTAATGATTTGCTGCGAAGCAATATCCTTAGCATTGTCCACCACTACAATATTGGCGTTCTTTATCTCGTTGGTCAGGGCAAACCCGAAAAGTATAATCTGTGCAATAGGCATACCAAAAAGCATTACGAGGGTTTTCTGGTCTCTGAATACCTGGTAAAATTCCTTTTTGATAAATGACAACAGTTGTTTCATAATTCCATTTGTTTAGTCAGCCGACCTCTTTGCTTCCCGGGCAAGTTTATAGAATACCTCGTCAATAGTAGCTACTCCGAATTTCTTTCTCAATCCCGCCGGAGAATCCAGTGCTTCAATTTTACCATCCACCATAATAGTAACCCGGTTGCAATATTCGGCTTCATCCAGGTAGTGAGTAGTAACGAAAATGGTAATTCCTTTATCGGCTCCCTCATATATCAAATCCCAAAATTCCCTCCGCATATATGGGTCAACACCACCTGTAGGCTCATCGAGAAATACAATCTTAGGTGTATGAACAATTGAAACCAAAAAAGATAGCTTTTGTTTCCATCCAAGAGGGAGGGAGCGAACCAGTTTTTTAGCTTCTTTATGCAAACCTAATTTGTGGGTAAGTTCATCGCTTTTCTCTTTAATTTCTTTATCGCTTAATCCATAAATCCCTCCATAAAACTGTATATTTTCCAATACGGTCAAATCTTCGTAAAGTGAGAACTTCTGGCTCATGTAGCCAATATTCTCTTTTATTTTTTCAGGCTGGGTAAAAACATCGTACCCCGCCACTGTAGCCTCGCCGGAGGTAGGTATAGATAAGCCGCAAAGCATACGCATGGCAGTAGTTTTGCCTGCTCCATTGGCACCTAAAAAGCCAAATATTTCGCCCTTATGAACTTCGAATGATATTTCATCCACAGCCACAAAGTCACCGAAGCGCTTGGTAAGCTTATTCGTTTTTATTACCGTTTCGTTCATTTTGTTCTTTTAACAAGCGTATAAAACAATCCTCAACCGTTGGGCTAGTTGTTTTAAATTCAAAATCATCATGCTCTTTTTCCTGTAAATATTTTTTCACTTCCTCTTCACTGCATTTAAGTGACAGGTGCAGGTATTCACCAAAAGTGTAACAGTTGATGGTTTGCTCAAAGCTTCTCAAGTTATTGAGCAGTTTAAACATATTCGGTGATTTAACGGCATAAAGCTTTTCAGGATATGCCTTAATAGTATCATCGGGAGATGCGATAGAGAGTACTCTGCCATTTATGATAAGCCCGATGCGATCACAGAGGGTGGCTTCATCCATGTAAGAGGTAGATACAAGTATTGTAATACCTTGCTGTTTGAGGCGCTTAAGCATCTCCCAAAATTCTTTCCTTGAAACTACATCTACACCGGTTGTAGGCTCATCTAAAAATAAAACCTCCGGCTTATGGATGAGTGCGCAACATAGAGCCAGTTTTTGCTTCATCCCGCCTGATAACTTGCCTGCCCTCCGGTCTTTAAAAGGCTCAATTTGTACATAAATATCTTTTACCAGTTCATAGTTTTCTTCAATAGTGGTGTTGAATACAGTAGCAAAAAAATTCAGATTTTCTTCTACCGTTAAATCCTGGTAAAGCGAAAACCTGCCCGGCATATATCCCAATATGCCACGTATAGTTTTATAGTCTTTTACTATATCAAATCCGCCTACCGTGGCACTTCCTTTATCAGGCAATAGTAGGGTAGTCAGCATGCGGAAAATAGAGCTCTTTCCTGCACCATCAGGTCCTATTAGCCCAAATATTTCACCTTTCTTCACCGAAAATGATACATCATCCACAGCAAGAACAGTGCCCTTGTTGTAGGTTTTTGTAATATTGTTTAGGGTGATAGCATCCATCTTATTGTGGTAGTAATGATTTCAATTCAGCCCGATCTTTCTGGGTCTGTATATATCCCTTGAAAAGAGAACTTAAAGCTATTGCCATAAATATTATCCTTATAATGCTTAAAATATTAAAAAGAACTGCCTTGCCCGGAATTACATCGGCATATTTTTGAATGTCGCCGAAACTTTGTTTAAAATTGATTTGTGTTAAAATATAAAATGTAATCGCCAACGACAAAACTTGAAATACGCTAGCCCATTTTAATCTATTTTTTAATGACATTTTTTGTTTGGGTGTCTTGAAATATAAAACAACCAATGTTAGTGTAGCCAATCCTACCCAGGGAGTATAATAGGCCAAGGGGCTTATAATAGAGGTGAAGTTTTTCCAAAAGAGCATTCTTTCCATAGAGGCATCCAGAAATTTTGGTCCATAAACAATCCCTTCGTAAAGGATGCCAAAAAAGCCTAGTGCGATACCGAATAGAGAAAACAATAGGAGGTTATTAAATAATTTGAGTTTCATTTTATTTATTTTGTTTCAGGATTAGAAAATTTCACTTCTCCGTACATTCCTATTTTAATAAACCCATCATTTACTACTCTTACTTTTATGGCATAAACTAAGTCAGCTCGTTCATCTTTTGTTGGTATGGTCTTCGGTGTGAATTCCGATTGGTTGGAAATCCAGTAAACAGTCCCTGTATATTCCTTGTATTTACTTTCTCCTAAATCGGTACGGACTTTTACCACTTGGCCTAATTTCACCTGGTCGAGCTGTGTGCCCGTAATGTATGCACGAAGAATGAGTGTGTCTGTTTCTGCAATTTTATAAAGTGCTTTGCCGGGAGTTACTACCTCATGGTCTTCACTGTATTTGGTGAGTACTGTGCCATGAATAGGGTTTATTATTTTGCATTTTAAAAGCTGGTCATTTGTTTGGTCAATTTCATGTTGTAAAGGAGTCACTTGTTTCGAAAGCGTATTCGTAGTGATGCCGAGTGATGATTTTTGTGCATCAATTTGCTTGTTGAGCATTTGCACCTGGGTATTGGCATCATCCAATTGCTGTTGTGTAGCTGCACTGGCTTTGAAAAGATTTGCCATTCGCTTCTGGTTTATTTCTGCTTCATCCAATTGTGCTTGCAGCGACGCGATTTGCACAGGTATATTGGGCACCTGGCTCGTGATGGAACCAATCTGTGTTTCCAGTTGCATCTTTTTTTGATATAATTGCGTACTGTCAATGTATCCCACAAACTGGTTAGGCTTCAGAGTTTGTCCTTCTTCCACATTAAACTCCATAATGGTTCCCGATGACTCGGTGGAGACAATAGTTTCTACCGATTCAAATGCTCCGGCAGCATCGTATCCATTATTGCTATTACCGCACGATGCAAACAGGGCTGCAAATGCAAGTATTCCTAAAGATGTTTTATTTATCATAGCTGGTTGATTTTTTATTTTAGTTTCCTGTTGTATTTTGGTAGTTGTATTCTGCTTGTAGTAATTGTATTTTATGAAGAATGAGGTTTTGCTTAGCTTCATCCTCTGCGTTTAATTCACCTACATATTCGTGCACTGTTATAGCTCCCTGCTCCATCTGCACCTTTGAGCTTTCTTTTATGCTTGTTCGCATAGCTATTATCTCATCGTCCTTGCCCATCATCTCCTGCAGCTTCGATATTTCTGTGTTTTGTTGTTTCATGGTTACTTTCGTGTTAAATAAAAAGGTTTCTCTGTTCACGTCAGTTGTTTCTCTGTCAACAGTAAGAAGCTGGCGTTGGTTTTTAAGCGTATAATATCCTCCGAAGTTCCAGCTTAGTTTCACCCCTCCTATATAATACCATTGAAAACCTACCTCAAAGGCATTGAGCCCGGGCTCAGCATATCCACCCTGTGCAAAAAATGATAATTTGGGCCGGTTTTGTGTATTGAGTATTGCATCCTGTACATCATAGCTCTTTTTTTGGATATCATAAAGGGCTAATTCCGGGCGGTTGATATTATCAGAAATAGTAACAGTAACGGGGCTTTGCAATACTGTAGATTCGTTT